>Ga0172378_10006237_pt1 | contig 11146 bp, 12 predicted proteins | sample GrowelOW332metaG_FD_119755 | JGI IMG/M metagenome (GOLD analysis project Ga0172378, IMG submission 119755) | Groundwater microbial communities from an aquifer near a municipal landfill in Southern Ontario, Canada - Pumphouse #3_1 metaG | ecosystem: Environmental > Aquatic > Deep subsurface >... | reverse complement strand
TAACTGTTACATATTGGCAGCATGAAGCCATTACTTATTTTGTAATGGCTCTAGTATTCCTGCTAATTTATCCAGAGGTACTTCATTCTTGCCGGATATAGTCTTGGTCAAGCACATTGAGTTGATTATAGCCTCTGCTGCTGCTTCAATTGCTCCTTCAAAGATATTAGATAGCTGCTCTGATGGGAACATATTTACTTTAAAATAATGATGAAATTGAAAGGCAATCTACTAAGGTTGCCTTTATTACACAATTATTATAAATTTCTCATTAAACTAAATAATAAATGTGATTATTTATCCTTTGTTATAATCGGTTTTCCTTCAGAGTTTAATAACACCGTCAGTCCACCAGAAGTTCCATTGCTAACATATAGGTAATTTACACCAGTTTCCTTATCTATTATTACTCTATAACTTTCTATACTCCCTTGCGTAGATATAATTTCAAATCTTTTATCTTGCTTCATAACATCACCTCCAACATTTAATTTACTAATGTAGTCTATAGATTATTACACTATAATCCCATTTGTATTTCAACATTAGTACAACCTTTTGATAAACCTCCCTAAAGCAATATTATAATGAGTTTAACATAGGGAAGTTAGAAAACTATAACTCTAAAGTGTTTTTAGAACAGTTACTATTATAAAGGCAGCAAAGGCTGTAATTATAGACATAACACAGATAATTTTTAGCCAATTTTTTACCAAAATTTTTTGTTTATACTGATATATAGTTGTAACAATTCCACTTATAATTACAATAGCAAGTAAGTCCCAAGGTGCTTCATTGAACTTGATAGACCTGTACATAACATCCAGTAATAGAGCATAGGCAATGAACTTATATCCAATTGTATAACTAAAGTTTTCAATATAAGTTGTTCTTTCATCTTTTTCTACCATTTTATTTGTCATTATTTTTTACCTCCTCTAAATAAAATAAATCCTCAAATTTTTTTTCAAGAACTATTGAAAGTATCAATGCTAATTTAGCAGTTGGGCAGTATTGACCTGTTTCAATAGAACTAATTGTTTGCCTTGTTACACCTGCCAGTATGGCAAGTTGTTCTTGTGATAGACTTTTTTCAGCACGAGCAATTTTTAGCCTATTCTTTAATTGCCTATCTTCATTCAAATTATCACCTTCTTAATTGTATGGTATCATATGAAAATATGTATGTCAAGTACACTTGTCAAATTGACAAGTGTACTTGTAATTTGGATATTATATTGTAGTTCAATTTGTAATTTAGTTAATAACATTCATATTAATTATAACTAAATAATTAATGCAAAAGCCTATGCAAAAACTTTCGTTAAAGCATAGGCTTAAACTTGTAAAAATCATTGTAAATTTATTAATATTTTATTGTTTTGCACCTCTAAAGTAAATATGCTCCCCCAGGTATGTATCATACCTGGAGTATAAGCCATTTGTATACTGGTTTAAAAATTTTTTATTTTCTTCTAATGAAGATTCAATATATCTATACGTTAATATTCCCATCCCTTTTTAATCCTTTTTTGAAGTTTAGAAAGGCTTTTCCCCCTTGCCTTTTCCTTCATTCTTAAATCCAGGCTTTCTTTTCTTTCTGCAAATTCAGTTTCTTTTTTAAGTTTTAGAAAGTTCATCCATCTCTCATCTGAAAGCTCCCCGGATTCAAGTGCCTCTTTTATGGCACAGCCTGGCTCTCCCTTATGGCTGCAGTCTGTGAATCTGCACCTTTGTATCAGCTCTTCAATGTCCTTAAAAGTTGTATCAAGTCCCTCTTGAGCATCCCACATTCCCAGCTCTCTCATGCCGGGAGTATCTATTATCATTGTTCCGTTTTTAAGCTTTATAAGCTGCCTGTGAGTCGTAGTGTGGCGTCCCTTGCTGTCATCCTCTCTTATACTGTTTACCTTCATAATTTCCTCTCCGGATATAGCATTTACCAGGGAAGACTTGCCTACACCGGATGAACCCAGAAGAACAATAGTCTGATAGGACTTGATAAAAGCTTTAAGCTGATCTATTCCTTCACCGGTACGGGCACTTACGGCAAATACCGGAACTCCTGGAGCTATACTCTCTATTTTATCCATATAGCTTTCTGCATCACTGCATAAATCTGATTTAGTTAAAATAATTACCGGACTGCCGCCGCTTTGCCATGCTGAGGCTAAATACCTTTCTATTCTCTTAAGATTAAAATCCTGATTTAATGATGTAACTATGAAAACATAATCAAAATTCACAGCTATAATCTGTTCTTTTTTATAAAATGTATCAAGTCGTGAAAACTTACTTTTTCTTTCCAATACCTGATATATTATATCCTCACCATAAGGGTTTTCCTTTACCAGTACGAAGTCTCCAATAACCGGATATACACTGTCAACCTGGTCATTGTAAAATATGGATCCCTTAAGTTTAGCCTCATTTAATTTTTTGTCAGTTACAATTTTATACTGTTCCCTGTGTACCTCTATAACTCTTGCCGGGACCAAATCCGCATCCAAACCTAATCTATCTGATTGACTTTTAAAAAACTCTGAATAACCGTATTCTTCAATAATACTCATTAAATTCCTCCACATTTTTATAATATTCTGTTGAATTGATAAAGTTAAAACATATATCTTCCATAAAACATCTCTCCTTATAATAAATTTATTACTAAAAATGGGCATAAAAATTCCGCAGACAATAGCCTCTATTTTGGCTGCTATCTGCGGACATAAAAAAAACAGGTATAACCTGCTGTTGCTTAATAGTCAGTATTATGAAAGGTTATTAATTACTGCAAAACCGCAACACAAAAAAACCAAGCTGCACTTTGCCCATATTTAGTTTAAACTGAAACCACCTTTACATTCTTTGCATTCATTAACAACATCTCCTTTCATAAGAAGTATTAATTTACATTGAAATTATATTATATAATGAAAAATTTGTCAATAAATAAAGCAGCCGCTCTTTTAATTACTTACAAGCAGCTACTCCCTTCATGTTTCTTTCTATTCTCCACCCAGGTATGCTTTCTTTATCCCTTCGTCATTTAAAAGATCTAAAGCTTTTCCTTCCATACCAATTGTTCCATTTTGTATTACATATGCTCTGTCTGCCAGCTTTAATGCCATAGCGGCATTTTGCTCAACAAGCAAAACCGTAGTCCCATCTTTATTTATATCACTAATAATTGAAAAAATCTGTTTTACAACTATAGGTGCTAAGCCCATAGAAGGTTCATCTAAAAGTAGCAGCTTAGGCTTTGACATTAGAGCTCGTCCTATTGCCAGCATCTGCTGCTCTCCTCCTGACAGCGTTCCTGCCATCTGATGCTTACGTTCTAAAAGTCTTGGGAATAGTTCAAACACTTTTGCATAGCTTTCTTTGATCTCTTCTTTATCTTTTCTTGAAAATGCCCCCATCTCCAGGTTTTCCTTAACAGACATACCTGAAAATACCCTTCTTCCTTCAGGCACATGAGATATCCCGAGGCTTACAATATTGCTGGCTTTTGCCTGATTCAGCTCACTGCCATTAAATAAAACCTTACCTGTTTTAGGTTTTAAAATACCTGAAATTGTCTTAAGGGTGGTGGTCTTTCCTGCTCCGTTTGCACCTATAAGTGTAACAATTTCGCCTTCATTAACATTTATATTTATACCTTTTAATGCGTGAATAGCACCATAATATACGTTAACGTCAATTAGTTCTATCATGCTTCCTCGTCACCTCCAAGATAAGCTTTTATTACAGCAGGATCATTTTTTATATGCTCAGGGGTACCCTCTGAAATAAGTTTGCCATAATCAAGTACATATATTCTGCTGCAAACTGACATTACAAGTGACATATCATGCTCTATAAGTATAATTGTAATGTCAAATTTGTCTCTTATCCATTTTATCATTTTCATAAGTTCCATTGTTTCATTTGGGTTCATACCAGCTGCCGGTTCATCAAGCAGAAGAACCTTAGGGCCGGTTGCCAGAGCTCTTGCTATCTCAAGTCTTCTCTGCTGCCCATAAGGAAGATTTTTTGCCAATTCTTCCCTTTCAGAAGTTAATTTGAATATATCCAGAAGCTCAGTTGTTTTTTTATCAGCATTTGTTTCTTCCTTAAAATATGCAGGGAGTCTGAATAGCGAAGAAACTGTGCTGTACTTTATATTTTTCTGAAGTCCAACTCTAATATTATCTTCTACAGTCATATCGCTGAAAAGCCTTATATTCTGAAAGGTTCTGGCAACACCTGAAACTACAATCTGACTTGGTTTCATTTTATTGATTGAAAATTCGCTGCCAAAATTATATAATACCTCACCCTGAGTTGGCTTATACATACCTGTTAAAACATTAAAAACAGTAGTTTTGCCGGCACCATTAGGTCCTATAAGCCCAACTATTTCCCCTTTTTTAACATCCATAGCTACATTTTCAACAGCTTTTACTCCGCCAAAGAACATACAAAGATTATTTACCTTTACTACCGACATCTGAGCCCCTCCTTTTACTGAATAATTTCAACTTGTAATTGCCCATAATGCCCTGAGGTCTATATACCATAATAATAAATAGTATTAATGAATATATTACCATTCTAAGCTCCGGGAAGCCTTGAAGCAGCAGTGATATTATTGTAAGGGCTATAGCTCCTACAACTGATCCGGTTATACTTCCCATTCCTCCAAATACTACTATTACAAGTATATCGATGGATTTCATGAATCCAAAAGCATCCGGTTTTATAAAATAAAAATATCCTGAATATAGAGCGCCGCCTATTCCGGCAAAAAAAGCACCTATTCCAAAAGCAAGTACCTTATAGTAAGTTGTGTTTATCCCCATGGATTCTGCTGCTATTTCATCATCTCTTATAGCAATGCAGGCTCTTCCCGGTTTCGATTCTATAAAATTCTTTATAAGCAAAATAGTAATAACAGTCATAAAAAAGAGCCAGGTCCAGTTTGTATATTGAGGTATGTCATTAAATCCGCTGGCACCGCCCACATAATCATTATTCTGAATGATAACCCTTACGATTTCTCCAAAGCCCAGTGTAGCTATTGCTAAATAATCACCCTTTAATCTTAATGTTGGAATTCCTATTATAATTCCAGCTAAAGCAGACACAGCAGCTGCAATAAGTATGGCTGATCCAAAGGGAAGATCAAATTTAGCTGTGGCTATGGCAGACACATAGGCACCAACTGACATAAAAGCTGCATGTCCCAATGAGAACTGTCCGGTAAATCCGGTAATCAGGTTAAGGCTTACAGCAAGTATTATATTAATTCCTACCAAAACCAGATTAAGAAAAATATATGAATCTATTATTTCTTGATTTATTAGAAACTGTCCCAAAATATATAGGGAAAGTACTAATAATACTACTAAAATATTCTTTTTATTAAATAATTTCATTTATACTCCCCCTATACCTTTTCTTTAGTATTTTTGCCTAAAAGGCCATTAGGTTTAATAATAAGCATTATAATAAGTATAGCAAAGGCAACTCCGTCCTTATAAAGTGAACCTCCATAAGCACTTACCATGGTTTCAGTCATCCCGAGGAAATATCCTCCGATAACAGCTCCGGGTATGAGTCCAATTCCTCCGATAACAGCTGCTATAAATGCTTTAAGTCCGGGAACAATACCCATAAGAGGGTTTATTGAATTGTAGTAGACTCCAACTAATACTCCGGCAACACCTGCTAAGGCTGAACCTATTGCAAAGGTAAATGATATAGTATTATCAATACTAACTCCCATATACTCAGCTGCCTCCTTGTCCATTGCAACGGCTCTCATTGCTTTTCCCATTTTTGTTCTATATATTATGCACTGAAGCAGAATCATGAGTAATACTGTTATTACAATTATATAGATATCTGAAGTATTTAATATTACACCGCCATCTAGCAATTTAATGCTTTTATTGTCAAGTACTGCAGGATATGTTCTTGTCTCAGCATGTACAAAATACATGGTTCCATATTCTATAAATAAGGAAACTGCTATTGCGGTAATAAGTGCAGCAATTCTTGTGGAATTTCTTATAGGTTTATAGGCAACTTTTTCAATAAAAATACCGATAAATCCACAGGAAACCATAGAAATCAGAATCGCCGGTATAAAACCTACATGAAGAAAAGTGGTAACTGCAAATCCTATATAAGCTCCCAGCATATATATATCACCATGGGCAAAATTTATAAGATTTATAATTCCATAAACCATAGTATATCCCAGTGCTATCAGTGCATATATACTCCCCAGTGATAATCCATTAATAAGCTGCTGTAAAAACTCTTTCATCCTTTCACTTCCTTTTGAATTTCTAATAAATCAATTTACTTGAATGAGGAAATTGCATAATTTATAAATTAACTTTTTCAGTTTAAAAAACGCTCTAAATTCGTTATTTTTAAACTGAAAAATCAGCCAAAATGTTATTATGCAATTTCCTTCAATAGAAAAACAAAGACATATATTGAAAATATATGCTTTGTTTTTTCTATGACTTTATGTTTTATTATCCTTTTATTGTGGCTGAAGCTTCTTTAAGAATACCTGCTCTCCGTCTTTTTCCTGAAGTATTGTAATGGACTTTACAGGGTTATGATTTGCATCTATTGAAATTGTTCCTGTAACTCCTTTAAAATCTTTTGTTGAAGCTAATGCATCCTTAAGCTTTACAGGATCTGCTGCTCCTGCTCTCTTTAAACCATCTGCCAGGAAGTATGCTAAATCATATCCTAAAGCGTTAAATGCATCTGGCTCTTTATTGTATTTAGCTTTAAATGCTGCTTTGAATTTTGTAACTTCAGGTGTAGTATCATTTGAAGAATAGTGATTTGTATAGTAAACATCATTTAATGCAGTTTTCCCAGCCAGTTCAACCAGTTTTGGTGATTCATACCCGTCTCCGCCAAGTATTGGAATATTAAGACCTAAGCTTCTTGCCTGTTTAACTATTAAGCCAACCTCTTCATAATATCCTGGAAGGTATATAACATCAGGGTTCAAGCCTTTTATTTTTGTAAGAACGGCCTTAAAGTCTGTATCCTTTGCCTGATAAGCCTGCTCAGTCACTATTGTACCGCCAGCTTTAGTAAATTTATCTTTAAAGTTTTTAGCTAAGCCCTTGCTGTAATCACTGGTGCTGTCTATAAGAAGTGCTGCATTTTTCTTTGCTAAGTCTCCTGCTGCAAACTGCGCCATTATAACTCCCTGAAAGGAATCACTGAAGCAGGTTTTAAATACATATTCTCTTACTTTTCCGTTGCTGTCCACTGTTACATCATCTGCTGTAGCAGAAGCTGAAATTAATGGAACCTTATTCTGATTTGCAACAGGTGCTGCAGCTTTAGTGTTCCCTGATGTGGCAGGTCCTAAAATAGCAACTACCTTATCTCTTGTAGCAAGCTTTGTAGCTACGTTTGCAGATTCTGCTGTATCTGATTTATTGTCTGATTTTACTTCCTCAATCTGCTTTCCTAATACTCCGCCATTTTTATTGATTTCTTCAAAAGCAAGCTCAATTCCTTCTACCAGGCTCTGGCCATAAGTAGCAACTGCTCCTGAAAGTTCATAATCCAATCCTACTTTTATAGTGTTTGACTCTTTTGATGTTTCACTTTTTTTACAGCCTGCAAATGATACTACTAATAACATTACTGCAAGCATTAATGACAATTTCTTTTTCATATTATTTCCCCCTTGTTATTTTGGCTTATAATTTTATAGTTCCCCAAATTTTTCTGTCTATTCTTTTTCATCTTCCATTAAAATTAATAAAAATGTATGATGAATAATTTCTGTTTAATTATTTTAATATGTGAAATTTAACATCATATGGCCACTATGATATTAGACTTATTAACATCTCCTTTCTAAAAAATTTTATAAAAAAAACCTCTATACATGTATCTATACATATATAGAGGTGCATTTAACACTGTACCACTCTAAGTTACTGTTATCTCACAATAACAGCCTCTGACGGTTCCAACAAACCCTGTCTTTAACGCAGACCTGCGATATGACCTACTACTTAATAAGGTTCAGACATACAATTCAGAAGTGAGCATTGCTAATCCATTAATCCGGTTCTCAGCTTGTTCCGGTTCTCTGTAATTAAATTAAACTAGTTTTATCTTCATCATAATTATTAATTCAAAATATTCTTACATTTGCAAGTTGACTTGTTTTTCGGTTATTGTTGTTTATATTATCACAAAATATTTAAGGTGTCAACAATTATTAAAAAGAATTTTTATAATATTTTTTGTAAACGTTTTACTTAATTATCTGATTAATTTCATTTGTTTAGCCATTGATATTGTTGTATTTCCCTTGGTTTTCATTGACATTATATTATTAATAAACTAAAATATATCTAACTTGTTGAATAAGTTGGATGTTGTCCAACAAGTTGGATTCAATGGTACTAATTATGCAATTAAATGTATAGTAGTAAAATATTTAATATGAGGTAAAAAATGAAAAACAGAAAAATCACCAGCAAATCCACTGAAAAGATTCCCTCATATGTTTCTATTTATAATATGCTGTATTCTGATATAGTAAACGGACTTTATAAAGACGGGACTCAGCTTCCCAGCGAAACATCACTTACTAAAAAGTATGGTGTCAGCAGACATACATTAAGGCAGGCTCTTACAGTTCTTAGTGAGGATGGATTAATTATAAAGAGTCAGGGCAAAAGTACTCTGATTTCATATAGAAAAGAAAAAATTCATACTGCAGACAAAGTCGTAAACAATCCTATCGTTCAATGCTCAAAAGATGAAATTGACGCTATTGATATTTCTTATAATTATGGTCCTCCTACAGAAGTAGCTCAGGAAAAACTAAATATTAATGCCAGTGAAATAATAATGGCAAGCAATAATGTATATTTCGTAAATAATAAGCCTGTAGGTCATTCATTTATACAGATTCCGGTAAAGCACATTAATAACCTTAATGTTAATTTAAACTTTGAAGATCAGGTATCTGACCTTATAAACAAAAAAATATTTGAACTTGGATATTCTGCCAGAATCCATTTTAAGCTTATATTTGCAGAAGAAAATATAACTCAATTTCTACAGGTGGATTTGAATACACCAATAATCTTTATGGAAGAGATAATATATAATAAGAATTCTGAAGGAATTGCCAGATGTAAATTCTATTTTTTACCTGATAAATATGAAATTAATCTAAATATATAAATGGTATTAATAATATATATTAATATAAAAGATCTTTTCTAAGGGGGTAAAAAAATGAAAGATTATTTCAAAGTTACTACTAAAACTATCGTTGCTACAGGGCTTGGTGCTGCAATCTTTATGCTGTTATTCATGTATGTTAAAGTTCCTTCACCTATTCCTGAAACAAGTTTCCAGACAGCTTATGGCTTAGGTGCTTTCTTTGCAGCTTTATTTGGTCCTATAGCAGGGGGCTTAATTCAATTCATAGGACATGCTTTAAGCGACTCAATACAATATGGCTCACCATGGTGGAGCTGGGTTATTGCCAGCGGCGTTTGCGGAGTTATTTATGGGTTTTCCTTTAAGAGAACTAAGGTAGAAGAAGGAGAATTCAAGCTTAAAGATATCGTTACATTTAATGTTATCCAGATAATAGGCAATGCTTTAGCATGGATACTTATTGCGCCAGTTCTTGATATTGTTGTTTATAAAGAATCTGTAAGCCTTGTATTTACACAAGGTGTTATTGCAGCTATCATGAATTCAATAAGTGCAGGCATTATAGGAACATTACTTCTGGTTGCATATGCTAAAACCCGTACAAAAAGAGGAAGCTTAAGTAAGACGGCATAAATTACTATTTTTAAAACTGGAGATAAGTAAAATGGATAAGAAGGCTATAATTGAGTTTATTGACTTTACTTTTCAATACTACAGCCAATCTGAACCTACATTACACAATATAAACTTAAAGATCTATCCAGGAGAAAAAATATTAATAGCAGGGCCCAGCGGCAGCGGCAAAAGCACGCTGGGTCATTGTTTAAATGGTCTGATCCCCTTCTCATACAAAGGGCAAATTAATGGAAGCTTAAAAATAAATGGTCTTGAAACCAGGGATATGAATATTTTTAAGCTGTCCAAAATGATAGGGACAGTTCTGCAGGATTCAGATGGACAGTTTATCGGTTTAACTGTAGGAGAGGATATCGCCATTACACTTGAAAATGATAATATTTCAAACACTGAAATGCATAACAGAGTTCTCAGAGCAGCCGAAATGGTAGATATGCAGAGCCTGCTTAATTCATCACCTTTTGAATTATCAGGAGGCCAAAAGCAAAGAACTGCTCTGGCCGGTGTTATGATAGATGATGTTGATATTCTTCTATTTGATGAGCCTCTTGCAAATCTAGACCCTGCTACAGGAAAAACTGCTATTGAAATAATAGATGATATTCATAAAAAAACAGACAAAACTACAATAATAATTGAACATCGTGTTGAGGACGTACTTCACTGTGATGTTGACAGGATAATCATAGTAAATGATGGAAGGATTATAGCAGATATGAATGCAGACGATATGCTGTCTTCTTCATATTTAATAGATAATGATATAAGGGAGCCTCTTTATATTACAGCTTTGAAATACGCAGGAATTAATGTAACCTCAGATATGAAGCCAGGTCAAATAAGTACTTTAAAAATAGACTCCATAAAGGATAATTTAAAAGCATGGCATAAATCAATAAACATTGAAAATAAAGTAGATGATAAGCCCTGCATACTTAAACTGGATAATATATCTTTTTCCTATGATGGAAATAGAAAAATCCTGGATAATATCAGTTTTGATATAAAAGAAGGAGAAATGGTATCTATAATTGGCAAAAATGGTGCAGGCAAGTCAACACTTTCAAAAATTCTCTGCGGATTTGAAAAGGAAGACCAAGGTCATATTTATTATTATGGCAGTGATATAAAGACTAAAACCATTAAAGAGCGTGCTGAAATTATAGGTCTTGTAATGCAAAATCCTAATCAGATGATTTCAAAACCAATGATATATGATGAAGTTGCATTAGGCCTTCGTATGAGAAATGTAAATGAAGATGAAATAATAAAACGTGTAGAAAAGGTC
>Ga0172378_10006234_pt1 | contig 11151 bp, 8 predicted proteins | sample GrowelOW332metaG_FD_119755 | JGI IMG/M metagenome (GOLD analysis project Ga0172378, IMG submission 119755) | Groundwater microbial communities from an aquifer near a municipal landfill in Southern Ontario, Canada - Pumphouse #3_1 metaG | ecosystem: Environmental > Aquatic > Deep subsurface >... | reverse complement strand
TACCAGCAAGATATGATACTTCTATTGAGTGCCTTAAAACATTTTGTCCATAACTGGTACGATATTTCAACCTACCCATCAATTTAATAATTTCCGGGTGCAAACCGTGAACATTTGCTTCCATAGCGGCATTTTCCCCCGCTTCTTTTATGTCGATTTCCAAATCACGCTGAACTTTGCTTACCATTTCTTCTATTCTTGCAGGGTGGATACGACCATCTTGCATCAATTTTTGAATAGCAATTCTTGCGACTTCACGACGAATAGGGTCAAATCCTGAAAGTACTATTGCTTCTGGGGTATCATCAATAATCAAGTCAATTCCAGTTGCGTTTTCAATAGCCTTTATATTTCTACCCTCTCGGCCTATTAATCTACCTTTCATTTCTTCGTTTGGTAAATGAATAGTAGTAACTGTTGATTCACTTGTCAAATCTGCTGCATATTTTTGTATAGACATTGAAATGATTTCTTGTGCTTTTTTGTAAGCATTATCTTTTGCATCTTGTTCAATTTCTTTTACATTTTTTGCTGCATCAATTTTTGCTTCATCTTCAATTTCAGCAATCAATTCGGCTTTTGCTTCATCTGTTGTCAATTTTGCTACTTTTTCCAATTCAGCAATAATTTGTTTTTGTTTTTTGTCTAAATCACTTGTTTGATTTTGCAATTCTTTTGCTTGCGTTTCTAGTTTTTGTTTGTACTGCTCCATCAAATCATTTTTCTTTTCTAATAATTGTTCTTTACTATTAATAAATTCTTCTCTTTGAAGTAATCTATCATTCAATTTTTCTATTTCTATTCGCCTAGATTTCAATTCCTGTTCTGTTTCCGTCTTGATTTGCAAGGCTTCTTCTTGGGCGGATAGTTTCGCTTCTTTTTGGATTGTTTTGGCTTCCTGATTTGCATCTTCTAATATTTTTTTAGCATTAGATTTCGCCTTGTTGACATTATTTGTCAATATCCAGCGATATATAAAAATGCTTGTTCCCACACCTACTATAATTGTCGCAACTAATAATAGGATAAATGGTAACACATCTATCTCAAAACCTAGCAATCCAATACCAAAATTATTCAGCATTGGTGTTGCCCTCTCTTTTAAAATATCTTGTATAATAATTATATTGTTTTTGTTGTACAAGTCATACTCGTACACATTAATTTTATTAAAATAATCAATAAATGTCAAGTAGTTTATGTAAAACAAAAATCACCATCAAGGTGATTTTATATTAATCTGCCACTTTTTGACTAACAGCACCCATTATTTTTTGTTTTAATTCATCTTCAACTTCTGGGTGTTCTAACAAATATTGCTTTGCGTTTTCTTTTCCCTGACCTATTTTTTCATCATTATAAGAAATCCACGCTCCACCTTTTTGTAAAAATCCTTTTTCTAGTGCCAAGTCCAAAATACAACCCTCTTTTGATATTCCTTTTCCATAAATAATATCAAATTCAGCAGTTCTGAAAGGCGCAGCCAGTTTGTTTTTTACAACTTTTACTTTTGTACGGTTACCGACTACATCTGCACCATCTTTAATTGTATCGGATTTTCTTACATCAAGTCGTACACTAGAATAAAATTTCAAGGCTTTACCACCAGTCGTTGTTTCAGGATTTCCAAACATTACTCCAACTTTTTCTCTCAACTGATTAATAAATATAACACAAGTATTTGATTTACTAATTGCAGCGGTTAATTTTCGCATTGCTTGACTCATTAATCTAGCCAACAAACCCACATGTGCATCTCCCATTTCTCCGTCCAACTCCGCTTTTGGAGTCAGTGCGGCAACAGAGTCAATTACGATTAAGTCTACGCTATTACTTCGTACCAGACTTTCAGTAATATCCAAGGCTTGCTCACCATTGTCAGGCTGTGAAATATAAAGAGAATTTATATCCACACCAAGATTACTGGCATAATTTGGGTCCAAAGCGTGTTCTGCATCAATAAAAGCAGCAGTGCCCCCCATTTTTTGTGCTTCTGCTACAACATGCAAGGCAACAGTAGTTTTACCAGATGACTCTGGTCCATATATCTCTATAATTCTACCACGAGGCATACCACCTATTCCTAGGGCAATATCCAGAGTCAAACAACCAGTTGGGAATACATCAACATTTTGTCTAGTATTATCCCCCAATCTCATTATAGAACCTTTTCCAAATTGTTTTTCAATTTGAGCAATAACCTCTTCCAATGCTTTTTGTTTATCGTTCATAATTTATTCCTTTTTATGTTATTTTAAAACATTTGTTCGTATGTTCTAATTATACATTATTTTCTAAAAAATACAAATGATTTTCACGAAGTTTTTTTAATATTTTAAAAACTGCTTGCCTTGAAATTATTTTATATATGTAATCAGCCTTGTGATTAAATACATATTTGAATACATGTATTGCTTGGGTATCCCCCACGGAAATAAAACAAACTTTTTCGTTACCGCATAAAGATATTGCAATATCGCCTATACCTTGCTCCATAAGACAGGCAGACATCTCATAAGCCATATCAACACTGTACTTTTCGTGTGTTGCCAAAAAATCTGGTCTTATATGTAAAACTCTTGCGTAATCTTCCAAAGTAGTAACATTAAAAAATTTGCTTATATTTTTATCAAAATCCACCAGCCATTCACGCAAATATTTTTCAAATTCGCCTTTGGTGAGTCCATCTGAAATACAAATTCTTGCATTTCTAAGTGAACAAATTTCATCTAGTTTTTGAACCAAAGTTTCTTCATTATCACTAAACCAATAATTTTCATATTGCAAATATAAATTACGTAAAAAATCATTAATGTATTCTTTTGGTAAATTTGTATTTGTAGAAATTGACAACTCACCTACCAAATATTTGGTATAAATTGTACAGTTAAATTGTTCTTCATTTGGAATTAGATTAAATAATTTTCTTATTTCAGATTTTTCTAATCCAAAAATTTTGACATATGCACAAGGCACAGAAATATCAAAAATATTACAAATAACCGAAGGTATAATTGATTCAGCAAAATTTGGTCTAGAAGTATCAATCACCAAACAAACCGCACCTTTTCCTTTATAATACCAGCCACTCTCCCAAGCCAACGGCTGAACTCCATAACTTTGATTTAAAACATTATTGATTTCATCAAAATCAAAACCAACATTTCCAAAATCCCATGCTATTATTGTAAAATTTTCGAGTTGTTTTTTTAATTTTTCTTTGATTGATGTAATATCAGAAAATACAGTAGTTTCTGTTGTTTCTACTGTACATACATTTAATTTTTGTTGTATAGCAGGACAAAAAGTATTAAAAACATCTTCTTGTCCTTCTTCTGTATTAAATAAAATCAAATTTGCTTTCATCAGTTTTTTAACTCTTTAATACTTCTTTATTCTTTACTGTATAATCTATTGCAGACCAAATAGTAACACCTATTGCGATAGCATAAACAACATATGCTAGTATCAACATTATATAATTAATCATATCCCATACAGCATTCCCTGCACCAATTTGTGCAGCAACAAACATAAACATAGGGATAAAGATATAAGCAAAAATTGCTTTTAATTTACCACTTAATACAGCGGCAAAAACTACGCCTTTTGAAGCACCTACTTGTCTTATACCATTTACAAGAGAGTCCCTAGCAAATATTATAAATAAACCTATAATACCCCAAGGTACTCCTATTGTGCCGTCAGCAACAATTAAAAACATACAACCACAATATAACAACTTGTCAGCCATAGGGTCTAGCAATTTTCCTAAATCGGTTACCTGTTTATATTTTCTTGCAATATGACCATCAATTTGGTCAGTAATAGCAGCAGCAATAAATAAAACCACGGCAATAATCTTTCCCCAAGGATTAGGAATAGCAAGGTAAAAAACATAAATTAAAGGAACTAGAATAATTCTTAAAAATGAAATTTTGTTTGGTAAATTCATATTATTTCTCCTCTTAAATCAAATGGCTTTACTACATTAGTAATTTTCACATTGTAAAATTCACCTAAATGTATGCAATCTTTTACATCGTTTTTGTTTACAAAAATTACGCTATCTATTTCGGGCGAATTATACTGTGACCTAAATGTATAATTTTCGCCGTCAAAGTCTTCACAAATTGCTTTCAATGTGTTGCCGATTTGCAAAATGGCTTTTGAATACATAATAGAACTTTGTAATTTCACTAACTTTTTGAGCCTGTGTTTTTTTCTAACATTTGGTACTTGTTTATGCAAGCCATATGCTATTGTATCATATTCTCTTGAATATGGAAAGAATCCAACATTATCTAATTGGTAATTTTTTAAAAATTCACAAAGTTTTTTAAATTCAACCTTGGTTTCACCTGGAAATCCCACTATTATGCTTGTTCTAATAGCAATATCAGGACAATATTTGCGTAACTTATCTATTAACGCAGTTACACCTTCACAAGTACTTGCCCTATTCATAGCGTGTAAGATTTTATTATCAATATGCTGAATAGGAATATCCATATATTTGCAGACTTTTTTATTATTAGCAATTTCTTTTATCAAATCATCTTTCACAAATTCAGGATAGCAATAGTGTAGTCTAATCCACTCCAACCCATTTATTTTGGATAATTCCTGCAACAATTCTACTATTTTGTGCTTTTTATACAGGTCTTCTCCATATCTTGTAACATCTTGTGCTACCAAAATCAATTCTTTCACACCATTTGCTACAAGTTCATTTGCTTCTGCCAACAATTGTTCCATAGGTACGGAAACATATTTGCCTCTTATCTGCGGAATAGTACAATATGAGCATTTATTATTACAACCATCAGCAATTTTTAAAAACGCCGTATATTCGGGAGTAGATACAATTCTCGAACAAGCAACATCAGGTGTATTATCGTCCTCTTTTAGTTTGTAATCATAAGATTCTGCCAAAGATTGTATAATTTTGTCATCACAATGTACGCCCAAAAAACAATCAACTTCGGGCAAAGCCTCTTTGACTTCATTCAAACTTTTTGCAGGCAAACAGCCCACAACAAATATTTTTTCCGCTTTTCCCCTTTTATAATCAATCAATTCCAAAATTTTTTCTATACTTTCTTTTCTAGCGGATTCAATAAAAGCACAAGTATTTAAAATTAAAATATTTGCCTCACTTGGTTCATTTATAATTTGAAAACCAAATTGATTTAATTTATATAAAATTCGCTCTGAATCAACTCTGTTTTTATCACACCCTAGCGATACTAAACAAACAGTCTTATTCTGTAATTCAGACTTTGTCATAAGTTCTCCTTTATTCATCATTGCCAAACATTTGATTATATTGTTCTTCTGTTATTAATACTGACCTATTTTTATTTGTACCGTCCGCAGCAGTAATAAATCCTGCTCTTTCCATTTGGTCCACAATCCTAGCCGCTCTATTAAATCCAACTGAATGTCTTCTTTGGATAGAAGAAATTGAACCTGTACCTGCTTTCATAAAATCTCTCAAAGCAGTCGGTAATAATGGGTCAAATTCTGCACTACCGTCTTCTCCTCCGTCATCACCATTATTGTTATTTTGTTGATTGCCTGATAAAATTTTCTTTATTAATTCCTCATCAAAATAAGCATCATTGTGTGATTTTATAAATTCTACAATATTTATAACTTCGGCATTTGTTATAAATGGACATTGAATACGAATAGGCTCTGGCAAGTTTTGCGGTGCGTATAGCATATCACCTTTACCTAGCAATTTGTCTGCTCCACCTTGGTCCAAAATTGTTTTACTATCGGCATAGTTCGTAACCGCAAAAGCAATTCTAGATGGCAAATTCGCTTTTATTGTACCTGTAATAACATCAACAGAAGGTCTTTGAGTAGCAATAATTAAATGAATTCCTGCCGCTCTTGCTAACTGTGCAAGACGCATAATTTTATCTTCCAAATCTTTTTTGGCTAATAGCATCAAATCTGCCAACTCATCAATTACTATTACAATTCTAGGCAATTTGACTTCTTTACCTTTGTAAACGGCTTCTAGACTATTATATTCCTTAAAGTCCCTTACTCTCATTTTTTGAAATAGTGAATATCTATTATTCATTTCTTGTATTGCCCAGTCAAGTGCATTCAGAGCCTGCTTTGGCTCATTAATTGCTTTTGGTGTCAACATATGAGGCAATCCATTATATGAAGTGAATTCCACTCTTTTGGGGTCAATCAAAATTAATTTCAAATCATCTGGGCCAAGTTTGTACAACAAACTAATTAATAAAACATTTAAACAAACACTTTTACCACTTCCAGAACTTCCGGCTACTAATAAATGTGGCATAGAAACCAAATCACAAACTTTGATTGCACCCGCAATATCTTTACCTAATACAAAAGTTAGAGGTGCTTTGCTATCATAAAATTCCTTTGTATCAATTACATCTCGCAATCCTATGGTTGCAATTTGTGCATTTGGCACTTCAATTCCTACCAAATTTTTACCAGGTATAGGCGCTTCAATACGAATACTACCGTTTGAACTCAAATTCATTGCAATATCATTTGAATGATTTCCTATCTTGTTTACAGATATTCCTGACGGCATTTGTAACTCATATCTAGTAACCGCAGGTCCGTGCGTTACTGCTACAACTTTTGCAGGAATCCTGAAACTATCTAGCGTATTTTCCAAAATATCCGCTTTGATTTGATAATCGGCACTATCATCAACTAATTGAATAGATTTTGTTGTAAGCATTTCCATTGGTGGTCGAATATACGGACTTGGTCTAGTATAATTCGTTACTTTATTTGGGGTTGGCACAGTTTGTTGCATTTGTAACTGTTCTTTGTTATTTTGAAATTTCTGTTTATTAGGATTCAAATTAACAGAACTAATTGGCGTACCATTGACATTGTTTTGATTTGCCAAAGGTACAATAATGTCATCAACATTCCCGTTATTTACTGCATTTACATTATTATATTTGTTACCATATTGAACATTTTGCGGTGCTGGTTGTTGCGGATTAATAGGAATAGGATTGCCTGCTGGTCTGTTGTCCAGATTTTGCAAAACTGGTTGCTGAAAAAAGCCTTTTTGCTGGTTAAATTGTTTTTTGTTATATTGATTTTGATTATTAATAGAATTTTGATTATCGTTATTTTGATGTTGACTACCATTATTGAATGTTGGTGTAGTTGGAAAAACAGTTTGAGTATTATTCACATCAAAAGTTTGACTAATAGGCTCTTGTTTTTCTTCGTGAATAAAAGGTTTTGGACGATTATTTGGCATTGTAAATAATTTTTCAGCCCCAAAATCGTCATTTTTATTATGATTAATTAAATCACTCAAATTGTTTGGAGAGGTCTGCTTTATAGAAACATTTGCCTGAACATTATTTTTACTAGTATTTCGCACACTGTTTATAAAAGCATCACCAAAAATTCTCCTTGCCATTTCATCATTGCCCTGCTCTAAGGTTTCAGTTTGTTGCTGACTATATCTTGCAGATATATTTAAAGGGTCGCTCGTTATCCTTTCTTCCCTTTCTTTTTGTAATGCCTCCAACTTAGCATTTAATGTCAAAGCCTGCCCTTTGGAACTTGGTGTTGAGGGAATATTCTCTTCTTCAATCAAGTCTGCCATAGGTTCAGGTACTCTTTCCTCTGCTATTGTAGAAACGGGTGTTCTTACTCTACTGGTAGGTGTTTCCATTAATGGAAAAGACATAGTCCTGCTATTTAATTCTTGGTATTCTTTTGCTTTTAAAAATTGGTCTACTATAAAAGTTGAAAACAACAGAACTAGCAAAGAAAGTGTAATATAAGCACCAACTACATTAAATAAGGCACTCAAACCATATACAAAAATCCCAGCAAGAATGCCCGATGGTGTATTATAAGAATTAAAAGTATTTGCTAAGTAATCTGTAAAACTATAATCCACAACATTAGTTAAAGATAATTGCAAAAAGCATAGAATAACATAAAAAATACCTATTATTCCTATCAGGTATTTTACTGGAAAAGAATATCTTTTTTTGCTTACTAATAAAATAATACCAATTATTGCAGTTACTGAAAGTATTGCATAACTTGACAATCCAAAAATACCCAAAAGAAAGGCACGAATAAAAGGAAGCAAATTTATTGCAGTCAAAAATAACAACAAAATTGAACATATTAGCAAAGATAATCCAACTTTGGTACGAGTGGATAGTCCTTTGTTTCGTTCGCCAATATTTCTACTCGTGTAAGTCTGCAAATTGCCACCTCCATTTCTAAGTAAGTAATATTATAACATTGCTAACCCAAAAAAACAAATAAATTATATCAATTCCCGCTTGGGTTTTAAAATATATTTGAGGTAATTATTAACTAAATTTATTTACTCTATCCTATGAATTATTCAAAAAATTTAGAAGGCTGTATTGTATTTTCTTTTGCAACAATACTAAAACTCATTTTATCAAAATCTAATATTTCTTTAACTCTTTCGTTTACTTGGTCCAAAGTAATAGCATTAATTTTTTCTAACTCTTTATCCAAATCAAATTTTTCTTGCCTATACAGGTACTTTGCCAAATTTATAGATGTAATATGTGAAACTTTTTCTCTGTCCAAAATCACACTCGCCTTGGTAATTGCTTTTGCTTTTTTTAGTTCTTCCTCATTAAAACCATCTTTTTTAATTGTGTCCAACACTTCTCTTATAGCAATCAAAGCCTTTTCTGCATTTTCTTTGTTACTGAAAAATCTAATCATATTACAGCCCGAAGTTGAAAATCTGTCAGGAAAACTTGCAATATGATAAACTAATCCTTTTTCTTCTCTTACGCCTACAAATAATCTACTACTCATACAACCACCCAACAAGGTATTTAGTATGGCTTCTGTCAAAGTAATCTTATTTGATTTGTTACAACCCTTGAATGACATATAACAATAAACCTGGTCGGTATCTTTCTTTTGAAAAACATCTCTTTGTTTTGGGGTAGGTTGAAATTCTGGCAAATCATAAGTACTAAATTTTTCTGCTTTGCTGAACTTTTCTAAATATTTTTCCAAATATTCTGCTATTTCTTCTGTTTTTATACCACCTGCTGTACTTACAATTACTCTACCCGAGGTGTAATTTCTAATTTTAAAATCGGCAAGCATTTCAGGAGTTATATTCATTACACTATCAACTGAACCTGCAACATTATGTCCAAGAGGTTTATCATATAAATTTTCAATTAAATTCTCCATACATACGATAGGGTAATCATCTTCATACATTTTGATTTCGCTACAAACAACTTTCTTTTCACTCGCCAATTCTTTTTTGTCAAAAGTAGTATTACAAAAAATATCACATAAACATTCTATTGTTTCGTGTGCATTTTCTGTGGTAGTTGTTACATAAAATACCGTATTTTCCTGTGCAGTATAGGCATTAAAATGTCCGCCTAGTTTATCCAAGGTTTCACTGATTTGTTTTGTTGTCTGCTTTGCAGTACTCTTAAAAGTCATATGCTCCAACAAATGTGCAATACCGTATTCATTTTCTCTTTCGTTTTTTGACCCAACCATTGCACAAAATCTAATTGAAAATATGTGGCTATCAGGCATATATTCATTTATTAATCTAATTCCATTATTCAATTCTTTTATGTCTATCATAATCTATACCTTTTTATTTAATATATAAAAAGTATAGTACAATTTAGTACAAAAGACAAGTAAATTAACTACCTAAATTTTCACTAACAGTAGTAACATTAAATCCTTTTTCGATACAATAATCCAAAATTCTTGGTAATGCTTCCAAAGTCGCAAATGTAGGGTGCATCAATATCAAATCACCATTTGCCAAATTCTTTATCGCTCGTGAGTAAATTATGTCAGCATCTTTATCACGCCAGTCTATTGTATCCCGAGTCCACATTATAGTTTTATAACCAAGATTTGTTGCGACTTCAACAGTTACATCACTAAAATCACCCGAAGGTGGAGCAAATAAATTCATATCTAATCCTGTATATTCCCGCACAATATTATGAGTATTCAAAATTTCATCTTGATTTTTCGCATAAGAAAGTTTGCTTTGCTCTTTGTGAAAATAACCGTGGTTACCTATCTCATTTCCATTAGCCTGTATTTCCTGCAACAATTCAGGATATTTTGCAACCCACATTCCACCCACAAAAAAAGTTGTTTTTAAATTTCTTTTGTTAAACTCTTTTAGTATTCCATCTAAATATTCGTTGCCCCAATAAACATTTATCATAAAAGTTACATTAGACTCATTAGTATTCCCACTATAATACACTTTTGACGGGCTATTAGTGGATACACTCATAATAGGCTCAATACTTACAATCATAGTTAAAGTTATTAGCATAAAGGCTAATATAAAATTTACTCCTACACTATAAAACTTCTTGTATTGAACTCGCATATCAAATCTCCTACTACTTTATACTATCATTCTAAAATATGCAAATACAAAAAGAAAAAGACACCAAATAAGTGTCCTTTTTTAATTAAATTCCTAAATCAGCAACTAATTTACGGTATCTTTCCAAATCAGTTTTTTGAAGATACTTCAATAAGCTACGGCGTTGTCCAACAAGTTTCAACAATCCATTACGAGTGTGATTGTCTTTTGAGTGACTCTTTAAATGCGCTGTAAGATGTTTGATTCTCTCACTTAACAATGCAATTTGCACTTCAGTAGAACCTGTATCGCCTTCTTTGCGTTGATACTTAGCAATAATTTCTTGCTTTGTAACCATACATTAATCCTCCATAAATTTATTTGCCTATAACGAAGTCGTGCGTGGATTAATCGACAAAACTTTGTAATAGGTACAAATTAATACTATCATATTTTTTATTGTTTGTAAAGGTTTATGCAAAAAACTTTTTCTTTTTCTCCATATATTCTTCTATTCCTAACATATATTGCCCAATATCATATGGATTCTTTTGAAAAGTTTTTTCATTGTGTAAATTCCTTACCCTAATGCTTTCCGCATCTGTCCCACAACCGATAGTTGTAGATATTTGTTCCACCCTATCAGCAACATATATACATTTTTTATTTGGTATAGTATAACCGACATTTTCAAAACAACCATTTTCCACTTCACAGTTATAAACAAAATAAGGTTG
>Ga0172378_10006233_pt1 | contig 11151 bp, 15 predicted proteins | sample GrowelOW332metaG_FD_119755 | JGI IMG/M metagenome (GOLD analysis project Ga0172378, IMG submission 119755) | Groundwater microbial communities from an aquifer near a municipal landfill in Southern Ontario, Canada - Pumphouse #3_1 metaG | ecosystem: Environmental > Aquatic > Deep subsurface >... | reverse complement strand
GAAGAAAGCCAAACTCGTGAAACAAAGGATACAAATTAAAACGAATAAATAGGAGGATTCATATCATGAATTTAGAAATTCGTAAGAAAGAAATCGAAGTTAGACTCGAAGAAATCAGGGGTCTTGCCGATAAAGAAACTGATTCAAATAAACTCGATGAAATGGAAAAGGAAGTCGACAACCTCAACGAAGAGAGAAAGACTATCGATCGCAAATTAGCGATGGCTAGTAAATTCAACTACACCCCAATCATCGAAACCAACAAAGAAGATACAGCTGACCTCGAACAAAGAGGAAAGGACTTGAAAGAAGGACGTACGATTACCGTAGCAACTGGCAACATCCTACTTCCTACCCATCAAGACCCAACCATAAATGGTGTTCCTTTCAATGATGTTTCAACACTCGTTGATAAGGTCGGCACAATCAATCTTCAAGGTGGCGAAACCTACAAAAAGGCTTATGTAAAGAGCCATAGTACTGGAAATGCAACTGCTGAAGGTGCTGCTTATGGCGAAACCGAACCTGAATTTGGCTATGCCACAATCACCAAAACCAAGATTACCGCCTATAGTGAAATTACCGAAGAACTCGAGAAACTCCCACTTGTTGACTATCAAGCGGAAGTTATCAAGAACATCGATGTTTCTCTTAAGAAAAAGATTTCTCAGCAAATCTTGCTTGGTGCTGGAACTGCGAATACTTTCACTGGCATTTTCTCAGCAAGTGCAGAAGCCTTGACCGATGCTCCAGAACTTGAGATTAACGCTATTACCGACACAACTCTTGATGACATCGTTTATGCCTATGGTGGAAACGAGGATGTTGAAGGCGGTGCTTGTTTAATCTTGAACAAAAACGACCTTCGTGCCTTTTCTAAACTTCGTACAACCGAAGGAAGAAAAGTCCACATAATTGACTATGTCAATAAGACTATCGATGGCATTCCATATGTCATCAATTCAAACTGCAAATCAGTTACTGATCCAAATACCTCGGCTGGTGAGTATTGCATTGCTTATGGTGCTCTTACCAATTACGAAGTCCCTGTCTTCTCACCAGTTGAGATTGCCAAATCCACCGACTACAAATTCAAAGATGGAATCATCTGCTACAAAGCGAGTGTTTTCACTGGTGGAAACGTTGTCGGTTATAACGGCTTTTTAAGAGTTAAAAAAGTCGCAGCCGCTGGCGAATGATGAATCTTTAATCGAGTAATCGATTTTAGATAATGGTGTGGCCACGTTTTAGTAAAAGTCACTACGTGGTAGGAACAAGTAAAAAGGCACAATGAAAAGAAAAGAGTAAAAGTAAAAAAGTACAATGAACGGAAATGAGTAAAAAGGTACAACGAAATTGAACCAAGCGTAGTTATCTCTTCGGAGCCCTGGCGAGGCGATGCTAAAAAAGTAGAAAGGAACAATGAAAAGAGTACAAGTAAAAAGGAATAATGAAATGAAATGAGTATGAGTAAAACGGAACAATGAACGGACAATTAAACAACAAATGTAATAAGGAGTGTTGAGGAAATGAGTGATGTAGAAATCAAAAATAAGGTCAAGAAGGCATTGATGATTCCTCTCGAGGAAACATATGCGGACGATGAAATTGTTCTTCACATCCAATCTTGCAAAAGCATGATTCGCTCTGCTGGTGTGAGTGCGGACGTGGTGGAGGCTGACAATGGACTCGTTCAAGCTTTGATATTAATTTATTGTAAGACTTTTTATGGCTTTACTAATGACGGAAGTGTCAAGGAACTCCCTGAGAGCTACTACTTCCTTTTAAGGCAGCTTACGCTTTCAAGTTCGGAGGTGTCCAATGTTTCCTAACTCACCCAATGCTCGCCTCTTACTATTAGTGGTCACATCATCTTATGACGAAATCGGCAACAAGAAATATGTTGTTGAAAGCCAAAAAGAAGTCATAGGGAGCGTTTCATCTTTGACTACGAACCAATACAAATCTTCCCTTGAAATAGGAAAGAATGTGGAGTTCAAGGTCTCGATTCAATCGATCCTATTTGACGGCAGTAAGTATGTCTCAATTAATGGAGAAATCTTTCTAATCGAAAGAACCTATCAAAACGGACAATTTATTGAGCTCTATCTTTCAAAGAGCGATGTCGAGGTCAACCTAAATGAAGAATGTTCAACTTGATGAAGTCGGTGATGAAATTGGCTCAATCGTGAATGAATATGCTTTAAAGGTCAATCTAGGCATTGATGCTTTACTAGATGAAACAGCTGATAAGATTATCGACTATATCAAAGCCCACGCTCCAAGGAGTGGTGGCAAAGATCCGTTGGCCGATAGTTTTGTAAAAGAAATCTATGGTGAGGGTACTAATCGTATCGTAATCATTTATTCTCGTTCTAAAGGAACTCTTATTCATCTACTTGAGTTTGGGTTCAGACATCGAAGTGGCAAGCAAGTCGAAGCCAAGCCTTTTATGAGGCCTGCCTACGACACGTTTACTCCAGAAATGCTCGAAGACATGAACGAAATCATAAAGGGAGGAAAGTGATGGCAAAAGATATCATTAATCTATTTGACGCAATCAGAGGTGTAACCGATGGACGCTGCTATTATGGGCAAGCAACCTACGATTCTATCGAAAATCCAGTCCTTCCTTATACCGTGTATTTTGAGGTCAATAAAAGAGCGACCTCATTTAACGACAACCATCCTACATACTATGTATCCACCTATCAAATCTCTCTCATAACCAAAAAGAAAGATGTGAAGTTGGAGCAAAAACTGGAAACCGCTCTTTTAAAGAAAGACTTTATATTTCAAGTCCTCTCCGAGTATCGCAATGAAGATAAAACGATTTCGAGAGTCTATGAAATAAAAATGGAGGAATATATTAATGGCAAATAATAAAGTGACCTTTGGTCTAACTAATGTGCATTATTCTCTCGCTACGCAAGGGAATGACGGAACCTGGACTTTCACTGCACCAGTTCGTTTAATTGGTGCTCAAGAGTTCACGAGCGATATCGTTGGTGGTTCAACCCCAGTCTATGCAGATGATTCAGTCATTGCGACTCTCGTTCAAAACGCTGGAAGAACCGTCACTCTTAAACTCACGGAACTTTCCGATGAATTCAAGACTGATATCTTGGGCTATAAGAAACTTGAGAATGGCAACCTTGTTGAAATCAACAACGCTTCTGTGAAAACATTCGCTCTTGGAGTTGAATTCCAAGGCGATGCCAAAGCAAGACGTGTTTGGTTCTACCTTTGCACGGTTACCCCAATCAGTGAGTCAAGCAAGAGCAAGACCGATTCAGTGGAAGCTAATGCTATCACTCTCAACATCACTGCTCGACCAATTCAAACTGGCAACTACCTCACGACCCATGTCATTTCATCGGTAGGGGATAGCAACTATGGGACATTCCTAGATGTTGCTCCAGTCTTACCAGTGATTGAGGAATAGGCGATGGAAAAGACCATAACTTTAGGTGGGAAAGAACTAAAACTTCGCTCATCTCTTGGAACTATCATTACTTATCGTTCGACATTTGGGACTGAGCTCTTTGACGATGTTCAAACCCTCGATTCTGACAAAAAGGCAAAAGGGCAATATGGCAAAATCATCGATGTCTTATTCCGTATCGTTTATGTTTTACATAAACCTTACACAAAGGAATCCTATGAAGAGTTTTTGCTCGGTTTCGATTTTGATGTGTTAAGCAACACGAAGGAACTCGAGGATTTATCTGATGCAATTGGTGTCCTTTTAGGAGGACTAAAAAAAGAAGCACCAGGAGACCACGAGTCCCCACAATAATAAGCCAAGTCATAGTGTAACAAGCAATATCATCTATAACTTGGCACAAATCGGCATTCCAATCAGGGACGCCGATCTTTTTGATATTGAAGTCTATATGGAAATGGTCGACATCGCCAAGGAGCAAATGCAAGGAATCAGCGGTGGTTCTAAAAAGGCTTCTCAAAGCGATATTGATGCATTTTTGCTTTAGAAAGGAGGTGAAAGCATGGCAGAAACAATACGTGGAATTAACATCAAACTTGGTCTAGATACCACCGAACTCGATACCAAGCTTTCATCTCTTAATAAAGATCTAAAAGAACAATCTAAAGATTTAAAGGCCATAAACGCTAATTTGAAGTATGACTCTTCTAACATCGATTTATGGAAAGAAAAACAATCTATTCTTAATCAGACATTGGCCATAACTAAACAAAAATTGGTGGAACAAAATGCTCAGCTTGAAAACGCAAAGAAGGCTGTTCAAGTCGGAGCGATGAGTGAGAGTGAATTTAAGAAACTCGAAAGAGGAGTCATTTATAGTGAAGCGGAAGTTGCTCGACTAAATACCGAGCTCGACCAGACGAATAAGAAGATAAAGTCCCTAGGGAATATCAATTATTCGAATCTTGCGAAAGTAGGGTCTTCTTTGACTAAGTACGTCACTCTTCCAGTGGTGGCAGCAGGAACGGCTTTGTCCGCTCTAACAATTAAGACCGCTAACACGGTTGATGAGATTAACGATAACGCAAAGAAACTAGGGATTTCCGTTGAGGCTTTGCAAAAATATGAATATGCTGCAAAACTTCTAGGCAGTTCAACCGAGGATATGGACAAGGCTCTTTCAAAAACCAATTCCATACTTGGTGCAATAGCTAGTGGAAATGGTGACTCCGTTGCTGATTCACTTGCGATGATCGGACTGAGTGTTGAAGATTTAGCTGGGCTAAACACCGAAGAAGCGTTCGATAAAATTAGAAATGCCCTAGCAGGGGTGGAAGATGCCTCGGTTAGGACAGCTGTAGCTAACGATTTCTTTGGTGAGAAACTTGGTACTCAACTCGCACCAGTTTTGTCTGCCACTTCTAGCGAGATGGATTCTCTAAAAGATAAAGCAGAAGAATATGGAATTTATACCCAAGAAGAAGCAGATATATCTGGTACTTTTAATGATTCTCTAGATAATCTAAAACAATCAGTATCCGCTTTAGCGATGAGCTTTGCTGCAACACTGCTCCCAACTCTTGAAAAGGTGATAAACGCTATTCGAGAGAAAGTTATTCCAGTTGTGCAGAAACTTATTAACTGGTGGACTAATCTTTCCAAAGGAATGAAGGTGACAATTGGGGTATTTCTTGGAGTCGTTACGGCTCTTGGACCAGTGCTTGTTACTGTTGGAAAACTTATACCAGTGATAAAAACTTTGGTTACTTCCTTTACAGCTGTGAAAGGTGCAGTTTCGATTATGGGGGTGGCCGTCAAAGCCTCGACCGCAGGTTGGGCTGCTCTTATAGCAATAATTGCAGTAATCCTTCTGCAAAATGAGTCATTTAGAGCTCTTCTTAAAAGAGTCTTTGATATGTTGCAAGAAGTCTTTTCGATTTTAGCGAAGTTGATTGATAAGTTAATCTCGGCTTTGAAACCCATTCTTGATGAAATAATAGAGGTTTTGAATGTCGTTATTGATATTTTAGTCAATTCGCTGAATCAGATTTTGGATGCCTTAATGGGCGTTGTTGATGTAGTGATTGGATTAATCGAATCGTTATTGCCTATTGTTGAGCAAATTGTGAATATGCTCATCGATGTTCTTGTTCCAGTCATTCAATTAATTGAAATGATTCTTGTTCCTGTAGCTGAAGTGATAAAGGTCATCATCGGTTTGATGGTACAAATCATTCAAGTGGTGGTTGAACTCATAAATTCCGTGATTGGCGTTGTCATTGAAATCATCCAGGTAATAGTAGATATCCTCGGTGTCATCATTGAGCTCATTGTGAACCTATTAGATATTCTCATAGAGATCCTTGAACCGATTCTTGAAATCATTATTGCTTTGCTTGAGCCTCTCTTTACTTTCATTGGAATCATAATTGAAATAATCTCGTCATTAATAGGGATTCTTGCTCCGTTAATAGAAACGCTATTGACCCCAATTCTTTATATTTTACAAGTAGTATCTACTTTACTAGAGTTCATATCTCCTGTTTTGGAAATACTCGCAAATGTCATTAAGACAATCATCATGCCAGTTCTTCAAGTTTTGTTTCAAATTCTTAAACCAATTCTTGACTTACTTAATGGCATCATGAGTGCTATTCAATGGATTTTTGACAAAGTCGGAAACATATTCGGTTGGATAGGAAATCTCTTCGGTTGGGGAAATAGCAGTGCAGCTACGGAGACCGTATCAAATGGCGGAGGTAATACCTATGCCAATTCCACAAACGACAATTCGACAACGAACAATAACGTCACCATCAATACGAGTGGCGATGTGGATGTCGACACAATCAACAAAGCGTTAGGAGGTGCTTACTAATATGCGTTCTCTTTATTTAGTTAACGATGTCGGTAGCACCTTCTTTCTGGACTACCGATGCAATACGCTCATCGATTCCCTTGACGGGCTAGGCTTCGAGTATGATGTCGAACATCAAAAGTATGATAACACCTATCTCGTGACCAATAAGACTTTGCCGTTGAGCGAAATCAACCTCAACCTCATCTTTCTTGAAGGATATGTTGGTTTTGCGAAGTGGCTTGAGTTCGTTAGGAAAAGCAAGTCGCTAAGATTGTATTATGTTTCAAACAATACAAAGTATTGCTATGTTGACATAAAGTCCTGCACAAAGGGTCAACTTGAAGCTGGAACAATCAAGAGTTCCTTGGTTCTTGAGAAACTCTCGTTATGGATTGTGAAGAAGTCGACCGAGATCGAAGTGGACGTAAACACAAACAAGAAGGTGTATCCATATCCTTATCCATTCATTTACTCCACAACCTTTAATGGAAGAAAGAGTGTGACGAATAGTGGAATGTTTAAAGCTCCAATGCGAATTCTCATTCAAGGAGCAGTTGATAATCCAACGCTCTCAATAGAAAAGGAGGGTGTGGTAGTTTCCAAACTTCGATTGATTCTTTCAAGAAGTGATACCACCCTTGAAATTGAAAGTGATCCAACTGATCAGAAGATTGAAGAAACCATCAATGGTGTTACGACTAACATTTACGACAAGCAAGACTTCACTTGCGATAACTTCCTCTTCCTTCCAGTAGGCACATACGATTTACATTTTGAACCAGGAGTGAGCAAGAAAACCAAATGTTCGATATCTTTCTTGGAGGGCTATATAGCAAATTAATATGAATGTAACTTTTCTCGATGGACTCTCCTTGAAAGTCAAAGACTATGCGTTTCTTAGCAATGATTTTGAAATCGTCATCGACTCGGTTATTCCCCAGAAGTCTAGCCTTGTTATTAACAAAGTTAATATCAACGCTGAAGTAGGGGATTTGCTCGTCATTAAAAACGAGCTCATGACCTTTGTCGGAAGCATCACGACAATTGAAAGTAGCGATGAATTCACAACAAGTATTCAAGCCTATGACTTCATATCAAAATTTGATATTAAAGTTCCGGTGGCAAATCTCAATAATGAGAATGTTGGTGACTATATTCTTAACATCATTAAGTCCACTTTCTATAACACGATTGATAGGCATAAAAAAATGACCTACCTTTTGTTTCAAAACAAGACTTCTAAATATGGCTCACTCACTTTCGATGATGATACCCTCGAATCAATTGTGGACTTAAACGAAACCATAATGAAGGAGTTCTCGGTTCGACTTGCCTATGAACTCATCTATGATGATGGACAGATTTCCAAAATACTAATCAAGGCGATTGATGTCACTAAGGGACTAGCGATTCGCTATAACCTTGGTGCTCTTTCCGACCTTGTAATTAACGATACGGATGAGGAATCGATTAACGAAATCATCTATGTGCCAAAATCCGACAACACCTCATATAAGACGATAATCTCTTATGTCATGCTTAACGATGGCACAATCGGAACGAACCCACTCGTGGAAAATAGGCCTTCTAAGGCATATTTTAAATACGAGAAGTATTCGGACAACGATTACCTAAATCTCGCCAGTAAGGCCACGGAAAGCCTACTGAACTCGAGTTTGGATCATAATATCACTTTTAATATCACTATAGCCAACTCAACCATTGCTCCATATAGGAACTTTGAGGTTGGGGATTTTGTGAGTTTCGTGGGCGAAAACAAAACCTATGATACTTTGGTCACGAGGTTGTCGTTTAAAAATTCATTCGTCATTGCTTCAGTCACCCTTGGCGAACATCGAATCAAGTTGACTGAAAAAATGAAATTATTAAATAGGAGGAACGAATAATGGGACTACTTAAAATAACCTTCGATGGTTCATCGGTTACTTCCAAGCAGGATGCCGATTTCAATTTCCATGGTGGAGACTTAATCAAAGCTGGAATCATGGAAAGTCTCGGCAGTGGGGTCACGTGTACTGCTGCCAATAACTACATTAATTTTACGGATGGCTATGTGATGATCTATGGGCGAAGAATATATGTCGAGAGCGGAACATCCGTTTATATCTCTTTGGATTCCACAAAATATGGTTATATCTGCGTGACCGTGAATCTAGCTACCAATAGTGTGTCTTTAGAAAAAATAGAAACAGCTGGCACTTATCCGACTCTTACTCAAGAGAACCTCCAAAATGGTGGTTCAAAGTACCAGTTTGCAATTGCAAGGTATACTAAGACTACAACGGCACTCACTCTCGATACGAGTTACGCACCCACGAAAATAAAATCGTGCGGTACGGCCATTAAAGAAAGCGTTCAACAATCAAAAGATTATGTCGATGACAACTTTACTATGTGGCGTTCTTCACCTTCCCATCAAAGCGGAAAATATTTCTATTTTCCTAATATTAAAAAAGCCATTTTAGAGAAAAGTATAGTCGTTGTTCATATTCTTAACCAGTATGTAGTAGTATCTGGGATTAATATTGGTAACAATACCTCGATGACATCAACCATTTATTATTCTGGTACAGCCCAATGCCTTATGACTCTTGAATTCCTACCAGAGACTAACCAAATGGTTATTGGCGTTAGTGAAACCACTCACAATGTCAAGGCCATTGCTTGTTATAGGTAACGCAATGGAAACATTTCAAGGATTTAAGGTACTAGCTAAGTACCGTTGTGGCTCATATGCGTTTGGCTTTGAAAATAATGATAGTGACAATGACTATATTGTGGTGCTTGATGGTAATCCTGGAATCATAATTGATAAGGCAAATGGCGATGACATCTTTGCCTTTGATATTTCGTCTTTCAAAAGGAAGATGGCATTTGATGATTCCTTGCTTGATTACTTGGTTATTTTTAATGACGAAGTGCTTTGCCTAGATAAAAGTCTTATCTATCTAGACGAATGTTTTAAAGATCAATTCTTATCAATTACGAAAATTGACTGGAGTAAGTCCGTTAAAATATGGGTTCAAAGAAACATCGATTATTTTGAAAAATATGTGCGACTAAAAGAGTTTAGTAAGAAACTTTATCATCTTTATCGTATTCGTGGGCTACTTGCTCACTATGATGAAACTGGCAAATTCGAGAATGTCTATCCAAAGTCATATCTAGAAAAAGCCAAGGAATACAAAAACCAAAAAGAGGTCATTGGTGCGAATTACATCGATGATTTTGAATCGATTATTAACTATTTGAAAAAGTATGTAGAAAGTGGAGGTGATGCGGATGGATAATGCATTAACGATTGTTATTTCTATTATTGGAGTGCTCGGGACTTGCTCGAGCATTTTCTTTGCTGTTTTGGCCTTTCGTAGGAACGAGAAGGGCGACCATAAAAGCGAAGGAAAAAACGAAGGTGTTTTGATATCGGATGTTGGTTATATCAAGTCTTCTATTGATCGAATCGAAAAATCAATGGATAAACTTGAGGTTCGCTTTTCCGAACTCGAAGGACGAGTCATCAAAGCAGAAACCAATATCAGCAATGTTTCAAAGAACCTTGATGACCATATCAAAAACAAAAGTCTTCATAGCAAAGGAGGAAAAAGCTAATGAATGATATCTTACTCGATATATTGTCGGTTGTTGTTACAGCTGTCGTGATTCCGCTAATAAGTCTTCTTGGAACAAAACTGATCCAGTTGATAGGAACGAAAATAAAGGACGAGAAAGCGGCTAACTTCTTAAGCAAAGCCACAGCGATAGTTCTCGATGCCGTTAAATCGGTGTTTCAAACCTATGTGGAATCCTTAAAGAATAGTGGGAAGTTCGATGAAACTGCCCAGAAGACCGCCCTTGAAAAAGCCAGGGCAATAATCAAAGCACAATTTAACGATGAACTTGTCACTTACATCAAATCGAATTATGGCGATTTAGATGAATGGATAAATAATCAAATCGAAGCTTCTATTAATAGTTTGAAGAACATATGAAAAATGACCTCTTGCGACCTAAAAAGTTGTAAGAGGTCTTTTTTGTAAAAAAGTTACTACAAAGTAGTAAAAGCAATCAAATAAAACTTTTTTGCTAAAAAATTGAAATTTCTTACTACTTATATAGTAGGAGGTGTTAATTTATGACACAAAATTTAGAGACGTTGACACATGAGGTTTCTGACCTCTACGAAATAAAATGGAGATTGGCTAAGAAAGAAGCTACTAAAGAAGATGTAAAACGACTTCAAGACTTAGCGGACAATAGCAAAAGTCCATTAGCCGAGTACCTTTATGGTGCGATTCATTTCTTTGGAATGGTGGTAGAGGAAGATCGAATAACAGCTTTCAAGTATTTCGATTTATCAAGAGCCCATGCATCTGGTCCACTTCAAATGAAAATGGCAAAGATTTACTATAGTCTTTCCGAGGAATATTGGGATAGGGGTTACGAGTGTATCGTTGCTGCTGCAAACGATAGACATCCAGTTGCAAAGAAGATATTAAAAACTGCAAAATGGAACGCCATCAAAAGTATGTTCAGGTTTCAATAAATCTTTAGCTCAAAAATTATCGTTTTAGGTATCTCTTTCGTTCAGAAATATGTTGCACGATAGTAGGGTGGCGAGTATCGAACCTACAAAAAGTGGCAAAAACAACGTATCACTTTCGTTCAAACCCCTGATTTTGAGGTATCGTTTTCATTCACTAAAGCCATTTAAAACGAACGCATATGATACGCAAATCATATGCTTTTTTTATGCTTTTCATTTGTTTTCTTACATTATTACTATTAAAAAAAGAGTTCGAACCGACACTAAATATGCGTCTTTATT
>Ga0172378_10006231_pt1 | contig 11152 bp, 14 predicted proteins | sample GrowelOW332metaG_FD_119755 | JGI IMG/M metagenome (GOLD analysis project Ga0172378, IMG submission 119755) | Groundwater microbial communities from an aquifer near a municipal landfill in Southern Ontario, Canada - Pumphouse #3_1 metaG | ecosystem: Environmental > Aquatic > Deep subsurface >... | reverse complement strand
TTTCATATTTGCGGTATTCAAGTATGCTCTGCACAATATGAACATTCTTATTTGCAAGCGATTGTAGAACATCCTTGTCAAGAGTAGGATTGCCTTTTTCTGAAGTAGGAATCCAGTTATGGTCTACACCGAGTTGCATCAAAACGTCATAAAGCTGTTTGCCAGAGTTAATATTGAATAGTCTACCCGCCTCGTCATAAATTGCTTTTTCTGAAGTATCTACAAGCTCTTGTAGTTCCTTCTTCAACGGTGCTTCATAAGAACTGTCTGTAGGAAATCCAAAGCGCTCCATGGCGTACAGGGCAACCATTACTTCGCATTCCTTATTATATAACTCAACAAGTCCCTCAGCCTCGAGAATCTCGTAGTCGGCAAGTAACTGGTGAAAACAGTTCCAAACGTCGGCGCAGCCGTATTGCGTAAGTAGCTCATGAGGTATCTGACGATAGTCTGTAACCTTATTAAGAGCCTTGTAGTTATCCACCATGTACTCGTAACGTACAATACCTTGCGGCAGCGCCGCGGCTAAGCTTTTAAGTTCAAAAGATGCTCTGTTTTCATTCGCTAACTTTGCTGATATAACAGTGTCATGTAATCGGCCTTTAATTGTGAGTCCGATGTTAGACAACATATGCATATCAAACTTCATCCTAACTTTAGTTAGGTCCTGACTATACCTTAGTAGGTTTTATAGACTCATCAGGCCTACTCTCTTCATTTAGGTAAGACCATACGAAAGCATACGCGGTTTTGTGTCTATTTGGATTACTTAAACAAGCGTATATAGCGTGTCCATCCTGCATACCCATTGCTTCTTGAGCCTCTACAATACTGCTATACGAAGCTATAAGAGTACCATCTGTAGTGTACTGCCCAATCAACCTTTCATGACCATTCCGTTGTTGCAATCCGTTATTCCAAGCGTGTTGTTGATTCTCAGATTGCGTGCACCATTCAAGGTTGCTTACTGTATTGTTCTGTTTATCGCCGTCTATATGATTTACGTATTTTTTGTTATGAATGTTAGGTATGAATGTATCCGCTACAAGTCTGTGCACTAATGCACAAGATACTGCGCCATGGCTTGATAGAAGTACCTTTTTGTACCCAGACGTATTTACTGATTGACTAAGCTCTTTACGTTGGCTTCTTTTGTAGCTGTATACCTCTCCAGTATCTGACACTGCATATGCACCTTCATAACCTTTTATCCATTTTAACATAATCTTACCTCCTTTCTTACGAAAAAGTCGATACATCACAATTGTGACACGGTATTAGCTTTTCAGCCTCTCTTATAATACCACGATATGCTGGGCCCAATTTTTTCCAGCACTGTCGGAACCGTTGTGAGAAGAGTTTTACAACACCAAGTTTTTTCGTTTAGCGTTGTGGGCAACTTTTTCAATTGATGAGTCTTCGAATATAGGCGCTAACTTGTCAAAGTCTTCATAGACTGCAAATGAATGCGTGCCGTCGCATAACTGGACGCTGAATGGAAAATCCTGTGGTTTTGCGAGCTTACCTGTGCCGACCCATCGTCTTACATTTGTCTCAGGTACTTGATGGCTGGTGCGTGCTGCTCCATAAGTTTCAGTATCAAAGGTAATAAGCTTTCTGCCTTTAAAATCATAGGGCTTAAGTTTCTTCAATACTTCCTCTGCAGTGGCTTCAATGAAGTGAGACTCTTTTGGAAAGTGTGCTGGGTCATACGCACATCCTTCGCCTTTTTGAATTACTGGTTTTTTCTTTGGTAAAATTGTGGCCATTTTTCTCCACCTCCTATTAATATTATATCATAAAATGGTGCGGCCGTAAATAGGTTTTAAGAAAATAAATACCTACTGTATGAATTTAATGAACTGATTATGGCTGGCTAAACTCACACCGAACGATTTGTAGTTATCTACACGTCTGTCTTCATAGTATGCTCCGAATTTAACATAGCAGCCCAGCAGCGCATGCCTTGAGATTCTCTCGTACAACCTGTCCTCAGAAAGGCCTGTATAGAGCATAACTTTAAGTGAATGACCTAAGGCCTCATTTATAAGCTCAATAGCTTCATCAGGCTGTTCAGACCATTCAAGGCCTGCTAATATTATGCCTTCATTGTAGATATTAGTTCTTACTTGCTTGATTATGTTTTGTGCAGTATCTACAAGAGTAGTCTTATTCTTGAGGTGCTGATTAAAGCACCCCACACAGTTGTTAGAACATGAGACGCCTATTATCAGGGCCCCCACGAACGGGGCGTCTTCTACCCGTTCGTGGAGTATGCCTTTATATCTTATCAATTTGATTTCGGTCTTTAAATTCCTGCAGTTTACCGGGGTTAAAGTTATCTGTATCTCGTATATATCCTGTTATTTTTTGCATGTATTTTATAGGAGCGCCACAAATAGGACATATAGTATCTTCAGTATCTATAACTCCATGCTTAGGACAATATCTGATAAGAGGAGATAAAGAAACATAGGGTAGCTTGTAGTTTTCACAAGTAGTGCGAACAACACTTTTAGCTTGTGCTCCTGAGATGCTGTGGCCCAGATACAAATGAACTACAGTACCACCTGTCATTTTGCATTGTAAAGAATCCTGATGGTCTAAAAGCATCTTTATGCCAGTTACATTTTTTACAGGCATATGACAAGAATTAGTGTAGTATACGCTATTTCCAGCCCCTTGAGTGATAATATTTGGATAAGCCTTTTTATCAAGACGTGCTAAACGGTAGCAGGTAGACTCAGCAGGAGTAGCCTCAAGATTATACAAGTTGCCTGTAGTTTTCTGAAACTCTACAAGCATACTATTCATATAGTCGAGTATTTCTTCTGATAAGGCCTTACCTTGTGGACTGTTTATACCTGTGTTAAGGTAGTTCTCGCACATTTCATTCAAACCTACATAGCCTATAACACTGAAGTGATTGTCTATAGTACCTACATAAGTGTCAAATGCAGGAAGCATGCCTGTGCCGATTATGTGCATATTAAGCCAGTATCGCTTCTCTTCAAGGCTATCTCTGGCTATTTCCATGTAGTCTTTAATTAAAGACTTAAGATAGCTTTTTGACTTAAATTTGCTTAAATAGCCAAGGCGAGGCAGATTCAATGTAACTACACCTATGGCTCCAGTACTATCACCTGAACCAAACAATCCTCCGCCACGGCGGCTAAGCTGATTTAAGTCAAGGCGTAATCTGCAACACATACTGCGTACATCGCTGGGATCCATATCACTGTTTAGGTAGTTGCTGAAATAAGGATAGCCATATTTACCAGTCATTTCCCATAGTAAGTCATTATTAGGATTATCCCAATCAAAGCCTTTCATTATAGAATAGGTTGGAATTGGATATGCAAAAGGCTTATGTGAAGCATCGCCGTCAAGCATTACCTCAAAGAAAGCTTTATTTATCATATCGATTTCTTTTTGGCAATCCTTGTAGGTATAGCCTAAGTACTTACCGGCTATTTTAACAGGTAAATGTTGTAGATCTTTTGGGGCAAATAAATCAAACGTTAAGTTACTAAAAGCAGGTTCGGCCCCGATTCTGCTGTTTGAGTTAACGGCATAGATATAATTTTGAATGGCTTGTTTAACTTCCTGGTAGCTAATCTTATCATTCCTTACATAAGGAGCTAATAAGGTGTCAAAGCTGCTAAATGCAACAGCTCCCATAATCTCATTCTGGAAAATAGTTACCATGTTGACTAACTGGTTAAGAGCTGAATCAAAGTGTTTGGGCGGATTAGATGTAGGGATATTCGGCACGCCCTGTACACCCATTTCTAAAACCTTCTGTAGTGAATAACCACAACAGTATAATGTTAGTCCTGACATATCATGGATATGGATATAACCCTCGTTATGCGCCGCCGTAGCAGTTTCATCATAGACGCGCTCATCCCAGTACGCCTTTGAAACAGCTCCAGATAAGTACTTAGTAAGTTGACCATAACTAAATGGAGAACTACTATTTTCTTTTACTCGCCAGTCACGCTGTAGTAGATAATCATCTACAAGTTTGTTGGAATCAATTAATGCCATTAACAACCTCCATAATTTTGGGCATGTCTAAGCCCTTTATTAATGTGTCCCCATTTACTACCACAGGTAGTAATGCAGCTCCAATACTTTCTAAGTATTGTTTTGCTGCTGGGTCTTTATAGACATCAACATAATCATATTTCACCCCCTTTGCATCTAAGAAAGATGTTAGCATATGGCACTTGCCACAAGAGGACGCTCCATATACTATCATATTATTTCCTCGTCAAGTATTTCATAAGTATACCGTGTGTAGTACTTATTGAAAGACTTTGTAGGTACTCGCTTAATCTTCCCTGCTTCTTCTAAGTCTACAAGGGAATATCGTGTCCGTGCTGCAGTCATATGGGCTTCTTCAGCTATTGTAGAAACTGCGACAGTAGTACCTACAAATGCTTTAAGAGCTTCTATAACAGTCTTACGCTCTTCTGTTGTTGTTGGAATTATTATGCAAGCCATAAATCTCCTTACATTATACACGTTCGTAATATCGCCTATATAAATATTAGGGGTAGGCCCTTACGGACGTGTATAAGGTTTATTTTACTTAGTGTAACTTAAATTTTTACTACTTTTATCCCCGCTTGGGTTAATAATTTTAGCCCTTCGGTATTCTTCCACTCTTCTATATAGTAGACTGCAGAAAAACTTCCGGGAGCATTTATTATTGCGGCGGCACAAGCGATGCAGGGGCTCAGCGTTACAAACATTACTTTATCTAATGCGTCGCTGCGGCACTTTATCAGTGCATTTATTTCTGCATGAATGCAGCCATATTTGCCTGATAAATTACACATACAATCTGCTAAGCCTTTGGGGCCACCATTTACTCCTATAGAATATACTTGTGATAGCTGCTTATCAGTTATTATTGCAGCTACTTTGCGCTCAGTACATTTAGATAGCAGAGATAATTCTATAGTAAAATTCTTGAAGACATGTAATCTATCCATTTGGCACCCTCGATGATAAGTATTTAATTATCTTACTGATATACTGCGCTGATTCTTTTTTTGATTTATGAATATTTGCTACATCTGGAATACGCTTAAATAAGTTTTGTTGTTTAGCACATTCTTCACATATAGGTATTACATTCCAGACTGTATACCTACCGCCATCTGCAAAAGGAATAAAATAAGTTCTTGCATCAATAGAAGAATTACCACAATAAGCACAACCAGCGAAGTAACTACACGTTTCCAACCATTCTGCTTCAGTTAAGGCTCTAAACTTAGGTGTAGTTAAGCGCTTTATTAATGTTGCATTTAACTTTTCATGATATGCTTTCTTCTTAGCATTATATAATACTCTATTTTGCTTTGCTTTACAATCTTTACATATTAGGTCCTCTGTAGAATAAGGTACTTTTAGTTCTCCACAAATAGGACAAATACATAATAGTAAAGGTGAATGGCAGAATCTACACGTAGAATTAATGTATGTGGATGGGAAAACCCATCCACATGCCGGACATTTATGTTGTAACATTCTTAATTACAGGAAGAAGGTGTGGTACATTGAATAATTTGTCATAGCCTTTACAGATATCTATAAAGGTATCTTTTGCTAAGATATACTCTTCACCACGCTTTAGGCATCGTTGCCAAAGTTTATCTGGCTTACCTGTACAGTAGATAATTACTGCACCGATTGATGAATATAACCGTTCCAAATCATACATTTGATAGAATGATATAATATGGTCATCTCTCATTACTGGGCCATATACCATTTCAGAATACCAGCTTCTATCAAGGATAGTATTTTTAGGAATATGCAAATATGTCTCATACATTTTTGCTTTATCTTCCTGAGATTTGGGTTGAACTCTATGAATTACTTCAAAACCAGTTTGTTGTTGTAACTGATTTGCAAGTACTGATTTTCCAGCACCATCAGGTCCTTCGAGAATGTAAATCATTGTCTCCTCCTAAAAGTGGAAAAGTTTCTTTAATTATCGCAGTAGGTGTTGGTATATTATCAAGATCTCTATAGAGTCTAACACCAGTAGAGACTATAGGATTCTTACAAGACATCTTGCCTTCTTTACAACTATCGAGTTCACAGAATGGACCACAGTGTTCAAACATAATGCTTTCTTTTTGTAAAGCTTCCCAGCAACGCAGCATTACATAAATAGTTTCTGTAGTGTTACGGCGACAAGTTCTTTGAGAAATCATATGTTTCCATTGAAAAGGCGTCGCAGAGATTACAAGAACATTTCTTAACCCTTGAGGCATCGCATAACCGGCTGCGTCATTACCAACACGTTCAGCAAGATATTTGTAGTGCTTAAGTGAATCTAAGCAAGAACTTATGTAGTTAGCTCTATCCACATAGTTTGCATTGCCCAAGAGCTCATAAGGAACTACAAACTGGGCTGAGTCAGAGTAATCGCTATACTGCAGTGAAGCTGACATAAACTTTACTTCATTTTGGTGCCGCGTTATTTGAGCTAAGAAGCGCCGCGACGCTCCAATAATAACTATGTTGATTACGCCGAATTTCTGTAGAGTAGGATGAGGTAAGCGGCATAAGGTGCTTAAAAAATCGGCTGTGTACTCTTTATTATACAGAGACATAAAATCGTCAAGAGAAGAAATTTTATGTCCACTTTGGGTAAGACGCGCCATAGCTATGGCCATTTTTTCTGAGTCATAAATGCTCTGCTTATTGATTATATGTATCTGTATTTTGTCCATTGAAAGCCTCTCCGAGAAGCTGCTCTACAGCTTCTCTATCGTCTTTGTTTAATTTCTCGATTTCTCGAACGTAGGCTTTTGCAAGCATCTTAAGGGCAATGCCAATGGTAAGCACGTCAGTTTCATAGTATATTTCGTGTCTACCTTCGCCGTATGAAAGAACTGCTATGTAGTCATTTGACATCTTTGTATGTCCGTTCATAGAAACAGCGCAAAATGAATCGTCCATTATCTACCTGTAGAGCCGAATGCTCCGTCCTTTCTCTCATCTATAGAGGTAACAGAAAATGTGGCTAATACTACAGGTATTATAACAAGTTGACCTATACGGTCTCCTTCTTTAATGTCATAGCTACCATTACTTACATTAGAAACTATGGCATGAATTTCTCCACGATAGCCAGAATCAATAGGAGGTAATTCACATACAATGCCGCGCTTACTTAAGCCACTACGAGGAAAAATAAAAGCTGAGTAACCGTCTGGAAGAGCTAAACCAAAGCCCAGAGGAATTGCTACAGTATTACCAGAAAGTACTGTAGTATTCAATGTAGAGTATACATCGGCTCCGGCATCATTAGCATAAGCACGTGTAGGTAAGTGCTTAAAACCATAGTCTATAACTTTTATTTGCATCCTTTTATCCTCATTTCTCTATATACAGAAACTTTAGTGAATTGCTCGAAGATCTCTGGCATGTTACTCTTTAGAGCGTCCGTGTCTATTATTTTCTTAGAACGGCGAGACCACTTAATAGTATAGTCTTTAGTATAGCCGATCTCATTTGTTTGAAGCATATCTTTAAGTTGATTCTTAGCTTCTTCCATTGTACTTGTAAGCTCTTTTATTTTTGCTTTACAATCTACAACAGTTTCTGCTAACTCATTGGCCATATCAGAAGTAAGTGTTACTTCAGAATCTTTCTTTACATCGCTATAGAGCGAATTTGCGAAGTCTGTATCAGACTCTTGCATTGGAGGTTCTACAAGTTTGAGAACATTTTCAAACCAGAACTCTTTTGCTTTTGGAATAATAGTATCACGTAATAAATCATCATTACGATATACATCATAATAATAGAACTTATTACCACCTACAAGGCAAGCAAAGGCACCTTTTTCAAGTCCGAGAATCCATAAGTACCAGTTTATTTGGTATATGTAGGTAAGAAGAATGTCTCCAGAATCCCACTCTTCATCATTGTACTCACTTGTAGTTTTGCACTCAAGAACTCCTAATGAACCATCAGGATATTCAATTAAGCGGTCGATATTTGCTATAGCCCATGGATAATCTTTATGTTGTAGTGTTGCATCTACAACATAGATATCCTTTATGTCAGCTCTTTTAGCATATTCATTGGCTACAATGGGTTCGAGTAAATGTCCAAAGTGCATACGCTCTTGCGCTGCGGCACCGGGTTTAAGAGCATCAGTGTACTGACCAGTCTTATTTAAGTAAACTTGCCTTGCAGAAGTAAAAGGGCTTACTCCACAGATAGGACCCACATCAGAACCGCCGATACCCTTTGTGCGTGCACGCAGCCATTCTGCTTCATCATCTTCTTGTTTAACTGTAGAATAAACTGTACAATTTGTCAAACGTTTTAGAATGTCCATACTATCTCCCATTCTTCAGAGAAGAGTTCAATCATTGTTTCTTTCCATGGTACTCTACCAAAGCGACTTTCTACGTATAAATAAGGCGCTGTCATTTTGCTATGCTTATCAGGGTACTGAGCGCGTATCATTACGTCTGGTTTCCATTGGGGTAGTCGCATCGCCGCGCCTTTCTTTACTGCTGCAAAAGCTTGTGAAAAAGAAAGGTTTTCAGTAAATTTAATCTCGGAAAGGTTAGGCATAGAGGTAAAAGTTTCTACATCAATTATGTAGATATCATGGCAAGTTCTTAGGTGCAATTCATCATCATAAGCTCTTTCAATATAAGCGCGCTTAGCAGATATATTAGGGTTTATAATCACTTCATTTTCACCACCTACCATATGAATGGTAAGAGCTACTACTGACTTGCCGACTTTTTCAGCAGCGATAAGTTGCTGCAATAATTCAAACTTTAGCATATTAATACTCCATACTATAATAATTTTTTCGTGCAAGTTGAATTTCTTCTTGGGTTATTTTAACTTCTGTCAAATTCTCTAATAGTTGAGTACCTAAAGGCAACCTTCGATAATCGCCTTTGGACTTTTCTACAAGATGGTTTGTAGTTAAGTACTTTAAAAGTACTTTAAGGTCATCCTTAGATAAACCAGTATAATCTTCCAAAGTCATACGATTGAAATAAGGTAGCTGATAAAGTATTTCAGCCATTTCATTATGATCAATTATAGGCATTACTAAGAACTGATTTCTTAACTTGGTTAGATTATCTGTAGAAGAATCTGAAGTGGTATGCTCTTGAGCACTTAATCTATCATAGCCAAAACTTTTAGCACAATATACAGAATCCATGAAGTTAACTACAAAGTCTACATGTTCAGGTTTGACTATAATCTTGCTAAAAGTCTCGTCTGTAGATACAACGCATGCAGCACAAGCAATAGCCAATCTTGCTATTTTTAAGCGCTGGTCTGCAGCTTCTACAATAGGTACTTTAGATGAATACTTTGCACTCATTTGTGTTGCTTTATCCAATATATGCTGAGTAGTTTCATCGGATATAATAACATCTTCTGGTCTACGTGACCATGCCCATAATACTCGTGTATTGCATGCATCTGATGTGTACATATGAGGAACTTCTGGCATATCTTTTAATGAACGGTTAACTAAGGAAGGATCAACATCTCCGGATGCTACTGACATAGCAATGTCTAAGCGTCTAACATCTTCAGCCTTGCCCATTAACTTAAGTACAGCATTAACACCATAAGTCTCTGAATTTAATTGTCTACCACTACGAGGGTTAGAAATGTAAATAGCGCGTGTTCTGCTTGTAGTTTCAGCTGTAATAACTCCCGTAGCTTTTGCGATGCCACTGGAACGAACATCAGACATCACTGCTAAATCATCTTCATTTAAGCCTGACAATTCATCTATAGTTAGCAATCCGCCATCATTAAGCGGGAAAGCACCCCATACTAAGAACCATCTCTTATTATTCTGTTGTATACTATATACAAGGCCAGTACGTTTTGAAGATTCACCAGAGTGTATTTCGCCTAATCTATAGTGATTCATTAATCGCTCAACTATAGTAGTTTTTGCCTGCCCTGAATCACCTATGATTAAGAGTTCGCCCCAGCCACGCTTTACATACTGTTGTTGAAAGTAAAAATTTAATACTGTATGATAAACAAGGTCTACAGCAAAAGCAACGTTGCGGCGCTCCCATATATAAGTGACATTACGCTCTAAATCAGCGTGTATTTCATTAAACTTATCTAAAACGCTTTGCCGCGGCATTTGTTGGAATAACCTAAGATGCTCAATGGTTTCTTCATTTAATTCAAAGTCGCTTATCAGGTCTTTTTCTGGATAGGCTTTATCAAAGACATATGTCGCATATTGAGAGTGCGGTTCAGGGTACATATAGCCTACCATAGTATACCGTTTATTAGTCTTTAAATTGTTACCTACATAATAGCCAGAGCGTACTACATATTCATGTTCTGAAGAGAATCCAAAGTTTGCTTCTGCTTTAGGAATTAAGCGCAACTCTTCTAAGTTCATGAATTCTGTTACTTCAATTCTAAACTTATCACAAGAAGCATTTATGCCCATCATATCATACATAGCTGCTAATTGTTGTTTATCTGTACATTTTATAAGTTTAAGAACATCTGGATCATTTGAACTTAAATTTTTGATACGCTCACCAGCTAAAGCGGCTAAAGCACATGAAGCACATTTCTTAGATTCACTATCAAAAGCTTCGCCACAAGTAGCTTTTATTTGTTTAGGACAAATATATGGTGTACTATCTTTACCACTTACCATTGTAGGTATTCGAATGCGTCGTCCATAATATTCTGCTGCAGAACTATCTGCTAAGTGTATCTCAATAGCTTCTGATTCATCAGCTAAACGTTCTTCTAAATCAGGATCTACATACTTTGTGGCAGAATTTAAGAGTCTTTGAAAATCTTCTGTAGTTTGTTCGCATTTTGTATAGAAATCTGTAATATCTCCTTTTTCAGGAAAATTTTCAGGCCAGTTTACTACATAGACATCTACAACCTTACAAAGTTTTTCACATAAGCGCTTTGTAGCATTTCTTCCTGCCTCATCATTATCTTGTGCTAAGTATAATCGCTTTAAATTTCTGAAGTATTTAACCCATTCTGGTTTAAATGTACCTGCTCCAGATGTAGGGCATGCAGTAGGAAATCCATGTTGTTCAGAGATTATGCGATCCATTTCGCCCTCACTCCAAAC
>Ga0172378_10006230_pt1 | contig 11153 bp, 7 predicted proteins | sample GrowelOW332metaG_FD_119755 | JGI IMG/M metagenome (GOLD analysis project Ga0172378, IMG submission 119755) | Groundwater microbial communities from an aquifer near a municipal landfill in Southern Ontario, Canada - Pumphouse #3_1 metaG | ecosystem: Environmental > Aquatic > Deep subsurface >... | reverse complement strand
TCCACCGTCCAGGACGCAGAGCTCCACCTATCGGGAGGGCTCTGCTCCAAGGAAAGATTGACTTAACAAGGGCTTAACCCTGTCCAAACAAAGGGTACCACTATAGAGTATGACAAATGTGATATGAAAATTGGAGAGACTATTGATTTTTCGTATAATTTGACCTGTACGAATTATGATTGGAAGCAAGAACGTTACAAGAATGTGTATCTTATTACCCCCTTGAAAGATGGTAACACAAGAGCTCATAATCTTTTTGAGATATACAAGCACGGAGATGAAAATCAAGTAGATTTTTTAAGACATACAAAATTCAAGGTTACGAAAATCGAGAATACTAATGGCATTGAATATAAGAAAATCCACTTAGAAGAAGTGAGTGAACCTTAATAAAAGCCAATATCCGCTCGCGCTCAAATTGCCCAGTGATGTCATTCCGAGGTCGGCAAAATCTGCTTATTAAATATGGCAGATTCATTTCGTTTGATTGAAATGCGTTTAGATAATGGCTCTGTGTTCCGGCAGGAGGTTGTAATTATTGATAATATAGCCCGTAGGACGTTCAAATACCCCCGCAATCCTACAATCCAATGGATTGCCGACAGGCTGTGGTACATGGTCGAAAATGGGCTGCAAATGCCTTTTATATCTATATTCTAAAGTGGGGACGTGTGCGGGAAATCCACGCCCGCTTCTTTTTCCATGAGCAACACAGACGGATGTTATGCGGAGAAAAAGAAGCAAATAACCGGGATAATTACAGGCTTGAAACCAAAAAGTAATTATTGAGAGTAGTACTTAATGCTTTATTTTTAAGGTTTTTCACACGCTCCTTGATAGCATCTGCATCATAATAATCCACAATAAATGCCGTTGTTATATTTTTGAAATCCTCTAATCTTTGTGAAGCATCTGAAGTGAAACCTGAAGTAGACCAATATTCAAAAATGAGCTTTTTATCACGAAGAATATCTTGGGTCTTAATGTAGTCCATTACGTGCGGTATGACATTCCTTTGCCAATGCGTTATAGCATCCGAATCTATGGGGCTTTTTGTAGCTTTACATTCAGCAATAATAACCGCATCGTCATTATAAGCAAACACATCTATCTCGTGTTTATCTTTCTCTCCATATATAACTCTTCCAATATCAATATTACGAAAATCGCGTTGTATTATATATCCGACAAAATATTCAAACAGAGAACCTTTTATATTATGAATTAAGGTTTGATTATATACTTCTAACTCATCGATAAGTTTGATAAATTTGTCAGGAGTTCCTGATAAACTGGCTCCAACATTATTTAACAATGCAATTAACTCATTTAGGGCATTTGCATATTTTTCACCAAATAACTCGCCTATAAAACCTATAACTATACCTTTCTTCTTAAGTTCATCCAATGCCTCAGAATCTAAATTGTCAATCAATAAAAAAGGAATTATTCGGGCAGCTTTCGAGAAACTTAAAACATGATCTGTTTTTCTTATAAAAAACTCTATGTCTTTAATATAAAAGGGATTTCCTATTAATATATCCGCAATAATAAAACCTGGTTTTGAATCTGTTTTTATCCCTTTAACATATGATGCTCCTTTAATACCCCATCTGAATTTACCATATTCAGCAAACAGTTCGGGTGTATTATACGAAACTAAGCCTATGTTTTTGATAATTTGGGCAAAATCATTCAGAACAGTTTTTTTTATCTGGCTTATTGCCCTACTTTTTACTGTATTTAAAGAATTGTCAGTAAATCCAGGCGCTAAATAATAGTAATCGTCATCGTATGTGATAATCTTAGCTTTAATAAATTCGCTTATTATGTCAGAAAAAGGCTTATGTCCTTTAAGTCTTTCGATAGGATAGTTTGTATAGCATTCCAGTTCTGTTCTTGAAATCATGCCATTATTAAGCCGGATTGCATTCAAACAATACCAATATTTCCTTCCATAATCGAACATGGCTTTTGATAGATCATCATATAGATTACGGTTTTTTTTGTGGCTTTCCAAATAACAGAATGACTGTTGGCTTGAAAAAAAACCTTTGATTTTGATAATTTCTTTTGCTCTACTTACCTGTTGGCTGGCTGTATTTTTAGGAATAGCTAATCGCGTAAAAAGATGCTTTGCCAATGCGCTCGACATCATTGGCCCATGTCCATTTAGTATTTGTTCTACAACTGTCATATGAAACTATATATAAAAAACTCGTTAGAGTTTTTGGCACTACATAATTTTTTTTAATAGAGCGAATTATATTTGTTGATTTTGATTACAAAAATAGCAAAAAAGCCTGTCATATCAATTTTGAAATCAAATATTCGCTATTATATAAAAGCACCCGAATTACTCCGGGTGCTTTACTTATCCTATTTGCTGATTTATCTCTTTTTTGAATCGTTGCGGGGCAGCTATAAAAGGGTAGCTGCTTGTATCCCCTCCGGTTGTTATGGTTATCGTTACGAAATTGAATATCCGGCCTAAAACAGACTGCTTGATCTGTAACCCTTCGCATTTCGCCAGCACCAAATCAAGCACCCTGCGGCTTATTACCCCGGTTTTTAATATGACCCGTTTATTTGTTACCGCAAAATTAATATACGCTGCAAGAGCGACATCACCCCGATAAACAGAAGAAATAACCCGCCGTAATGAATCACTTTGGCCTCCGTTCCATAAAGTTGTGCAAACAGCCACCAATGTAGTTTAGCTTTATAAACCACTTCTTCGCCCACTGACAAATTATTTTCTAAATAGTCCATAATACTGCATTTTTCACAAATATAGCCTTTTAGAAAAAACACCCGCAATAAAACGGGCGTTTTCTTTCAGCTTTTATAGGTTATTACTTTTTAGGATTTTCATGTAATGGAAAATCCAAATACATTCTACTACTCTGACCTTTGACATATTCCAAATTCTCAAATACGATTTGTCGAGGCAGCAAATTCCAGCAAAAATAACTCGATCCAAAAGGCATATTTCGATTGCTGTCAAACTGAACTCTCTTGTCAAATATGAGGATTTGCAATTCACGCTCCTTAAATAATTTACTCTTATAGAAAACTGTCTTTCCCTGAAAAAAGTTGACTTGCAAACGAGTTAAATTATGAACAAGAATGTATCACCGAAAGGCTCCAAAGGAAGGAGCAGTATTATGACGAAGTAATTCGTCTGTATTACAGGGAAGGCCTGCGGATTTGTGAAATTCGAGACAAATTATCCTTAAAATGAGGGACAATTGAAGTATGGCTTCGTAAGTTTGCAGAAGAACAAGCAATTATGTCTCAATCTATGAATACAGAAGATCCATAGGAGGCAAATGAATTGAAATCTTTGCAAGATGAAAATGCTCGACTTCGTAAACAGCTGGCAAAAGAGAAATTGAGAGCCGATGCATAGACAGCCCTCACTGTATGAGACTACAGATTCAATCGTGTAAGTGACATTGATCTTGATAGGATTCCCGTTTTATGACAAACTTCCATATTCCCCTATCATATCAATTAAATCTATCAAATTCCACCAATAGCGCCTTGATTCCCCTAAAGTTCTTTATATAAATCTTACTTAAATACATAAATCTACGATTTTAAAATACAAATATCAGCAACAACCAACTCAATGTTTTCTGTTCAGTCCACGAAATTCACTTTACACTTTTTATTTAGTCACATATCCTTTTTTGAGAGGTTTCTTATTATTTGTTTGTTCAATATACTCAATCCAATGCCATTCCATCCATCAGAAAGTTCTTCAGGCTCAGAATCCTGATACCATCTTCGTTGTATCCAGACAAGTATCTATCTGCTACGATTATTACCTTCCTGAATCCATCCTTGATGTGCAAAAGCGAAGCCTGTTCCTGCTCCACCTTTTCCCTGTCGGGCAATGCATAGGAAGACTGAACATATATTCTCTCCGGTCCGAGGTTGCACACAAAGTCAACCTCCAGCTGTACTCTCCGGCTACGGCCTTCGGCATCTTTAGTATTGTACGTCACAACACCCACGTCCACAGTGTATCCATGGAGACAGAGTTCATTATATACCATATTTTCCATCAGATGTGTCTTTTCCACCTGACGGAAACCGATGCGAGCATTTCTTAGACCCAAATCTTCGAAATAGTATTTCTGTGGCGTATCAATATACTTGCGTCCCTTTACGTCATAGCGCACTGCCTTCCTGACTAGAAATGACTCTTCTAAGATCTCCAAATACTGCTTGATGGTATTCTTGCCCACTCCGATACCCTTAATCGTTTTAAACGTATTCTCTATCTTTGTCGGGTTTGTAAGCCCTCCTATACCTGAAGCGACTACATCAATCAGTTCACCCATCACATCACTGCCCCTGATGTGATAACGTTCCTGAATGTCCGTCAAATATGTCTTCTCGAACAATCCCTTCAGATACGCTTCCTTCTCCTTCACATCGGGTTCAAGACAAACCATCGGCAATCCTCCGTATGTCATATACTGATCCAGAGCCTCCTCAAAAGTCATTTCAGGATGTGCACCGACAAACTCACTCATTGACAAAGGCGTAACATGAATCTCATGACCACGACCACGGAACTCTGTAATCACATCCTTCGACAGAAATCGTGAATTGCTTCCTGTCACATACACATCAACATTCCGTATGCTTAGGTATGAGTTCAACACATCCTCAAACTCCGGTACCAACTGTATCTCGTCCAACATCACATAGTACCATTCTTCTTTAGGAACATCACCAGAAGCCTTATATTCTACAATCTGGGAGTCAATCCACTCCAGCAAGGCATCCGGATCCCTTAATCTCTTGTTTCTGCGATTTTCAAGGTCCAGCATTACTATATGTTCCTCACTCACTCCCTCATCGAGCAAGTGCTGTCTGAAAAGATTCATCAGCAGATAAGACTTACCACATCTTCGGATGCCAGTAACGACCTTAATCATGCCATTATGCTTGCTATTGATAAGCCTTCTTAGATGAATATCACGCTTTATCTCCATATCAAATATGATTTTTCAGTACCACAAAAGCGTATTTACGCATTTTTGTTCTATAAAGGTAAACTTTTTATTTTGTTCATCCAAATTATCATAAGAAAACAATTATGAATTTTGCTACGTTTAAATTCGCCATTAAAATAGAACAAATAGGATTTTATTAATCTTTTTTTGTCTTTCCCTGAAAGACATTACAATACTCGCCTCACCGGAGACTTACGATTGAATTATATTTCAATTGCTTCCATATCTCCAAGAAAAATAACATCAATCATTGATTTCAATCCATAAACAACATCCACATCGAACATTCGCTTCAATCGGCCATCATTATAGTTGAGATATAGATTTACAGGAAATGTAGATGATGCTGAAACAATTCTAGCCACGGTTTGTTTATTTGGTAAACAGTACCGGTTTATTCCATCCGCACTTATAACATACCTATCTGCCGAAATCATTCTGAACAAATCCAGACTGTTATTGGCCGCGCTACCATGATGTGAAAGCAGGACGGCATCGCAATGGACCCTATTCTTATTGCTGAATCCCATCTTAGACAGAGAGCATATTACTACAGAAGGTACTGAATCAGCAAGCCATAGGATTCTTTTGTCACCAAATTCAAAAGTAGCCGCTATGCTGCTAGCATTTTCAATGCTTGTGTCTTCTTGGAAAGAGTCCGTATTGAAATCTGTTAAAGGTGTTGAATAATCATCGGAAACAGAGCCTGCTTCTACGCTGGCTTCATCTGTCTCAGATTTGCATATAGGCCTATTTTTCGCGTATTTGAGCCTTAACTGGTTCAGTTTATCAGTATCTGGAGAAAGCAGCGTGACTTTCATTCCATCAACATCAAAAGACTTTCCTTCAGTATAGTCATCAAGATCCGAAGGACAAATATTGAAGATGTGTTCATAGACAATGTCACCCGAGACGATACCGCATAATACACCTTCCTTCTTCTCGTGTGTTTGAATGACATCATACTTTCTGGGGACATTGTAGATCCACCGCCCAACAACATCTTCAAGTCCTTCTCCAGACTCAATATCATTTATGAGTTTGGTAGCTCCCCCTATGTGGTCGTCGTGAATATGGGACAAAAACAGAACATCAATTATATCCGATGTGCCGACCATACTCGAAATAACGTTCTTTAACACACCGGTGTATGTCTTACTATAGCCCATATCAAGGAAAATGTTTCTACGTCTACCGCTTTCACCTACGTATTGTATGTGAAATGCATCGCCACACTTAGCCTTGTAACTGATCAGCTTCATATTACACTCTCTTATATGTCATCAGCTTTCCAACAGGACTGTCATCATCATCAAGATGGTAAACACCACAAGGGTTGTATTCGCTAAGGCATCCCATTCCGCCGCTCATGTATACGCGTTTTTCTCCCCTGACAATCCAAAGAAGTTCCAAACCGTTCTGCCTCAAACAGCGTACGAGAGGTGCCTTTTTAACGACAATTTGTTCAGTGCCAAATGTCAGTGATATGAGATTTCCGTCAGTATCAACATACCTTCCGTCTGTGGAATCATAGCACATACCCAACTCTTCAAACAAGAACCTGCAAGGTATTCTATACTTCTCAATCGTTCCGGATTTATCTCCTTCAATATGACCGCAAGCCTGTTCGCTGGAGCAAATGAAAGGAACGCTTAATCCTTTGATTGAATATGACCAATCGTCAGTTTGACGATAAACATCCTTGTAGGCAGGCGACCAGTATTTTTCCCTGTTCAAGAGATTTTGCCAACTATCTGAAGGGAGTTCAATCCCTTCCCACAAGTCCCTTCCACTCAAACCTTTAATAGCTTGGCTGAGGTCATCCTTCTTGACGAGTATAGCATAGGTTGACAAAAAAACATCATGCTTGATGTGTTTGTATGCATATTTCTCCTCTCCTATATTTTTCGGCTCATCCCAACTCATAATGCTGTTCAATGAAAGCCATTGGTCTCCTTTTTCATCAATCTTTTGGATAATCAACGAAGGATCAGGCAGGTCTTTAACAAGGGAAGTCCACTCATCATAGCTGTCAGCATCTTCCCAATTATTGAAGCTCGCTCCTTCTGACCACCATACATGCTGCTCCTGAGTAATATGATCTTCGTTCCGTTTCTCCCTGGTTATCATTGAAGGATTAATATTTCTGAGAAAAGATTGCCAAGTTCCATGAAATGGTTCATACTCTCCTTGTCCATCTCGCGCATAATCACTTTCAAACTTATAATTGTCGGAAAGTATACCCATTATCTCATAGAAAGCAATCCACTGGTATTTCTTGCCAATACGATCTATCCTGTCATCAGATTGCCTGTACGTCCAATCTTTAGCAAACCTGTCATGCCTGCCATGTAATTTCACATCAAAGCCCAATTCATATGACCTTTTCACCAACCAATTACGTACTCCTTCTGCAGGAAATCTGTTGAAATGATGATTTTTCAGTTTAAGTTCCTTGACCTTGAAAGGAATAATGATTTCAGTGATGGCTGATAATTGCTCCTCAGTCATCAACTTCTCCATACTGTCGTAAATCATGCTGAGCAGATAATCCATAGGAAGATTTTTTCCGATATGGTTTTCGTTGTTCAATACATCTCGAGCTTTCGACTCAGCATAAATGAGGACCAATTTTCTTATGTTACCCTTGAATTTCCGCTCTGCTTTATCGTATTGTCTCTCTTCGGTTAATGGGATTGGATAGAAGTCTTCAATAGTTGGTAACGCCAGTTTGTCCCAAAAATCAGATAATTCTCCTTTAATTGATTCCCAAATCATGTTCTGCTCCGTACCTGATACTTTTGAATAATCAGGATCGTCATATTTAATGTGAAGATGATCCACCTCTTCGTCTGTTGGCCACTGAGGGAGTTCGCTGTTATATGGAGGACGGACCTTCCTCATATTCACATGAAAGCTGCTGTTTTTGTATGAGGCATACTCTATCACGTTCCTTGCATAATCGCGCAGAAGTATATTTTTAGGCGGCAGTCCTCGCTTGAATACAGTATTGTATATATACAAGGCAAGTTTTGAGAGACCCGCCATTGAAGATGTTCGCAACGCAACGCCATATGCAACGGCATAAATCCTTTCGGAGACGTACATGTCATCTACCGCCTCGAATGTCTGCATCGTCTTAATCAACACTTCAATCTTTTCACAGAGAAGATTGACTAGTGCCTTAGTCGCTTCATCACGGTATTTTATGTACGTTGAGGACAACAGCCAGCAAAGTATCAGTGCAGCGAGTCTTGCAGATTCGTCATCAGCATACTTTGAAACCTCCTCTGACCAGGCCCAATCAATCAACTTTCGCAGAGGATTTGCACATTTATTATCATCGTACCCGGCACAACCATTGAAAAAGAATTGAAACTCGCCATCACGCCCTTTCATCGTTCCGTGCATCATCAATGTGTGGAAATAATCTGCATTAAAAGGATGGCAAGGAATCGTGGAAAGTTCAGCAAGCTTATAATACCAGTCTTCCGGTCTAATCCTGCTATACATGGACTTCAAGAACCTTCTGATTTTCTTCTTGTCAATAGATTCGATTGAGCGCCAATTCAAACTGTTGATAAGCGCATATGAAATAGTATCAAGCTCTGAAAATAAAAACTGTTTCCTGTTCTCTTTGGGAATACATGCAATGATATCTGACACCTCATGTTTGTAAGTTTCAGGTATCAGAATAGCTAGAGCCTCAATAATGCCCCTGTATGCCCAATGAGCATCAATGAAAACCGCACGAATATCTTTATCATTTTTTAAGTTTTCGGCGAACGAATCCCAATCGGAATATTTTTTAACTAGTTCCCGAGCAATTATGAAATCTCCGATTCTCTGATAATTGAATACGATAAAATCACTCTTGTCATCATTGTATGGGGATTTCGTTTTCAGCAGGACTTTATTGTCTATCAAGTCGGCAAGAAGACATGGGCAAGTCGGGAACCTCTCGTTAAGTATATTATAAGCATCTTGCTTCTTCAATAGATTGTATTTTGCCTTAAATAGGGGTGCGGATAATAATTCAACTGAAGTGCTGACGACATCAAGATACTTGTACTCTGATTTCTTTATTGCAAATTGCTTGTCCAGATTAATAAAATACTGAGTGAACACTGTTGACACACCATTGAATCCATTCGGAAAATCTCTTTTGCCGGAAGATTCTAGTGTATCACAAACTATTTTGAGAAACAATGGATTACAAAATTCCGGGGTCAGAATAGGTACATTTGGTAGATTCAACCCATAAGCAAAGCAGAATTGCTTCACAGCTTCATATTCCAATCCTTTGAACCCATTGTGTACAATTATTGTCGCATTTGACCTGTCTTCAATATTAGAGGGAATGACATCATCGAAATATGTATCTCTTACTGACACCACCAACCCGATAGCTGGATATTGTTTGAGAGATTCTATTAGTCCTGAAAGTCTTTCTTTCCATAGACGGGCATTACTTCCTTCATTTAAGGCATCTATCATCAGTAAAGCCCTTGAACCCACCTGATTGCCAATTTGGTTGAAGCTTGACAATAATTCCGGGAAAGTTCCGCTGAAGCCTATTTTCGTTATTATTGAATTCTCATAATTGCCGTCAACGAAATCAGTTCCGAGAAATAGCAGCGTCGGGAGTCCTGCTTCAATCCTATTCTTGGCGACGTCTCCCATCATATGCGATTTTCCGCTACCGGCTTCACCTTTTAAGACCAAGTATGGTTTGTTGGCAAGGTCAATCTTCAAATCATCATAATCCTGAAGGAAATAATTCAAGTCTCGGGATATATCTAGCAACCTAGACTCATCTTCTTCAAACTCACGTTTTGACTTATCTCGTTGAGTAGATTGATGAATTTCAGAGTAAAGATTATTACGGGTTTGTTCAACGTTTTTTTGGAAGTCATCAATGCGGCTTTTTATGTCAGAAAAGTCAATGGCTGCCTCAACATTTCTATCCAATCCGGACAGAGCAGCAGCAAAATCACTCCGGATTGATTTAAGAGTTGCTTCCAGATGGCCAATTATGCTTGAATCAGGTAGTACTCTGTAACTGCTTTCAGTAAGCCACGTATCTATCTTCTTACTCAAGCGTTCATAATAATAAGAGGTCTTGGCAACACAATCAAAATACTGTGCTGTACCTGTTTTGACATTGACTCTCTGACAATACCTTGGCCCAAGATTTTTCACGGATTGATTTACATTATTTAAGAAAGTATTGTGTCCCAATCCATGATGTCCAAGAAAGGCCAAAGGCATTGTTGTTTTGTACTCCATGCTAAGCAATTCATTGAAGGTTGTCAGTCTTTGCGCATATATAACCTTGCCTCTATCCTCATCTGAAAATCGCGTGAATACGCCATTGATATACACCTCTTCACAAACCTCAATGAAGATTCCCGCACCTGACATTCCTCTAATGGAATCAGCGCTGTAGTCATCTGTCGTAGATAGTTGAAAAGCCTGCCCAGTTGGAATGTTTTGAAGATAGCGCATATTGACAGATACCAATGCTGACTCCCCAATTTCACTTTTCTGATCAAGACTTGCAATCGGAAACCCCTTCGTTACAGCATCATCAAATACCACATTTTTATCAATCACAAAAACTGATGGAAGATCATGGCTGGTTTCCGCGAACTCCCGCTGATTAAAAATAATAATACCTGCGTCCTCAGAAGGATGACGAAGAATAGTCTGACAGGATGGCGTGACATATTCGTATGCATTGTTTTTTGCATTAAAAAAGTGTAGAGAAGCCTTTTCACCTTCGGTAAGTCCGGAAAGGCAATGCTTGGCAGTCAAGACATAAACTTGACCGGACAACAGTTTGTTAGCATATAAAACACCGGTTCCTAACTTCTGTTTTGGAGTGCCATCTTTATACACTTCAACCGTTATCCTTGTAATTATGTCAAGACTGTTCTCCGTCATATTTATTTAATAATCTTCGAGTTCCAGATAAAAGTAGTCATCTATTCTGTGGTGACATTGATTTCCAAGAGCGCGGACAAGCTAATAATAGTAAACTCTTTTGGCCTTATTTCCTTCTCCGTCTCCGGTTCTCAATTTCATCCATCCAGATCTTCCGATTCTCCGCCAGCTCCC
>Ga0172378_10006226_pt1 | contig 11155 bp, 6 predicted proteins | sample GrowelOW332metaG_FD_119755 | JGI IMG/M metagenome (GOLD analysis project Ga0172378, IMG submission 119755) | Groundwater microbial communities from an aquifer near a municipal landfill in Southern Ontario, Canada - Pumphouse #3_1 metaG | ecosystem: Environmental > Aquatic > Deep subsurface >... | reverse complement strand
CCAAGATGGATGAATCCTTTTTCATAATCCGTCTCAAATATGTTCATTGCAGGAGAACCGATAAATTTTGCTACGAAAATATTAGCTGGATGATTATAAATCATCTTAGGAGCATCGATTTGCTGAATAAAGCCTTTAGACATTACAACCACCCTGCTCGCCATAGTCATCGCTTCTGTTTGGTCGTGAGTAACATAGATTGTTGTTGCGCCAATCTGATTATGAAGCTTAACAATCTCGCTTCTCATTGATAACCTTAGTTTCGCATCCAAGTTTGATAATGGTTCATCCATTAAGAAAAGCGGAACATTTTTTACAATAGCTCGGCCAAGAGCTACCCTTTGCATTTGTCCGCCAGACAGTTGTCTTGGCTGTCTATCTAAATATGGCCCTAAATCTAAAATTTTAGCAGCATTAAATACTTTCTCGTCAATCTCCTCTTTAGTAAGCTTACGATAAATTGTCTTCTTCACACCATCGATATCTTCTTCAAATGGGTACTTGTTAATCTTTAAAGGGTAAGCAATATTATCATATACTGTCATTTGAGGATATAGAGCATAGCTTTGGAAAACCATGGAAATTTTTCTTTCTTTACTCAGTGTGAAATTAGAAAAGTGTTCATCTATAAATAACTGCCCCGATGTAATATTTTCTAATCCTGCAAGCATTCTTAAGGTAGTTGATTTTCCACACCCTGACGGCCCAACCAATACGATAAACTCGTTTTTCTTTACATCGAGATTAAAATCAAACACAGCCTGTGCTCCATTGGGATAAATCTTGTTAATATTTTGGAAAGAGACAAAGTTTTCTTTTGCTCTTTGATTTATATCGACTACCTGTTCATTTTCATTTACTTCTTTTTCGTTTTTCATTTCATTGCTCCTAATTCTTCATACCTGTAGTCGATAGACCTTCAATCATCTTATTTTGTGCCACAAAGAAAACTATCATGATTGGAATAAGTGAGAATGTGGCAGTTGCCATATTGACACCCATGTTAGATAAATCATCACCTTGGGCAAACCCAGCCAAGGCCACTGTCACTGTTTCCCAGCTCTGCCCATGTCCTGACAATAATAATTGTGGCCAGAACAAATCGTTCCATGAACCGACGAAGGTAAACAAAACGATAATGAGAATAGTACTTCTAGCAAGCGGTAAGATGTTGGTCCAGAAAATTCTCAAATTACTCGCTCCATCCATTCTTGCAGATTCTACAATATCGTGTGGAATCGAATTGAAAAAGTTTCTCATCAACAAAAGATTATATACCCCAGAAAGACCAGGAATAATTAACCAAATATAAGTGAATACTTGAGAGTCTACTAAATTTAGAGTCTTAGCACTTGTCGCATACATAGCAAACATCGCCGTTGTCGCAATAACTCCAGGTATTGTCATCGAGATGATCAAAAATGAATAAACAGTTTTCTTCCCTACAAATCTTAGAAATACAAAAGCATAAGCTGCTAAACAATCCAGTACCAAGGTCAAGACAACTTTAGCTATAGCAATAATAAAGGAATTCATCATCCATAAAGGCATATTATCGATGTGTCCATCTCTAATTAAAAAACTTGTGTATTTATCTATTGTCCAGTGATCAATACTAGGAAATAATGTTGTGGGGTTAGTAAGCAAATCCGCCTCATCCTTAAATGAAGTTCCAACCATAAAGATTAAAGGGAGTATCCATAATGCACAAACAATAAGTAAAATAATAAAAGCTACGATTTTAGCAATTGGCTTAGATTTGTTCTTTCGTGAAATGGTCATTGAACCTTCTTTCATTTTTGCTCCATCCTTTCCTCTTTTTCATTGCAACACTTTGAAATCCAGTAAATATCATTATTACTATTCCAAATACTACGGAAAATGCTGTAATTAATCCTGTTAGCTCAACTTTATTTACATCATTGAGCATCCCTTGAATAAACATCATTGGACTATCATATGTTCCAGCGTATAATGAGCCTCTTAATACATATGCTTGTCCATATAATCCTAAGTATCCTATTAATGTAGAAAACAGGCACAAACCTAACGAACCAGAAATGTTAGGAAGCGTTACCTTTAAAAATGCTTGCCATCTCCCACCACCATCTATCTCATTAGCTTCATATAACGATTTAGGGACGTTCTTCAAAGCAGCTAAGAAAATGACAAAGTTTGCCCCTGTGCCTCCCCAGATTGAGGCAATTAATATTACGACCCAACGCAATATTTCGTTATCAGGATCATTTAAGAAATTAATTTGTGTCTGAAATATCCCATTAAATAGTCCATCACCTGAACTAGAAAAAATAGAGCTAAACAAAATACCAACAATTGAAATAGAAACAACTGATGGCACGTAAATAATTGCTCTAAAAATCTTATAACCAGGAGGCTGCAAATTAATGAGGTATGCAAGGCCCAAAGGAATAATGATCAAACAAGGAACAGCCACAATCGCAAACAAAATAGTTTTAACTAACGAATTCCAAAAGTACCCAGCATAGATATTATCTTGAAAAACTAGGATGTAGTTTTGAAATCCAATAAACTCGATAGAACCCGCATCATATGGATTATACTTGCAAAACGAGAAGAAAAAGCCTAATCCAAGAGGAACCAAAGAAAACAAAAGAAAGTGTAGGGCATAAGGCATCAAAAAACCCCAGCCTAATGCAGACTCTTTTCTTTCGCTAGATTTCTGGGCCTTTCTATACTCGCCCCAGCTTTTACTTTCAGATGAACTAATCATAATTAATAATCAAATCCAACTAACCCGTTTATTTCAGTTTGTCTTGCACTAATTTCGGCATTAAAAGCAGTATCATCTTTATAAACTCCTCTAGTTTTCAAAAGATTAGCACACATTTTATTCATAACATTAGTATAATCGCTGAAATAAGGATTATCTCCAAAAGTTGTAAATTTAGTCATATCTGGATAGTACTTATCAATATAATTGGTTACTATTTCATTAGATTTATAATCATCTGAACTGCTAATAATGTTAGATGCTGTCACATGCCCAGCTTCAGCCCATTTAGCCCCAACAGAATCGGTCTCAGTAAACCACTTTGCAAACTTTAAGCATGCTGCTTGCTTAGTTATGTCGGTGCAAGTCTTACTCATTAAGAAACCATGGCTATCTCCATATATCAAATTAGAAGCCTCTGATGTCCCATCCATAGCAAACATTTTAGAAACAGACATTCCACCAATTTTTTCTCTAGCTTGAGCTTCTGTCAAGCCGTTTGAAGCGGCATATCCTTTTATGATATTCGAAGTAGAGAAAGGAACGTTAAAACAAAACAACGCCTTTCCTTGTTGAAACTGAGTGTTACCAGCTGTAGCTTCAACATTATAAGTAGCATATCCATCATCAAACATTTCATCGATTGCTTGAGTAGCATTTCTAATCCCAGTTAAATTACTCGTGCTAGTCCAATCGGCCTTGAAGTCATTTGATTTATAGATATCAACACCATTTTGCATCAATGCAGTAACCCAAACATACTTATTAAAGAAGTCACTGTTAGTGCTTAAGATAATGGGCTTAAAACCACTAATGGAAGTAAATTGCGTAATAGCTTTGTCACAAACAGCAAGGAGTTCCTCCCTATTAGTAGGAACATCTTCACCTAATTGATCTAGCAACTCTTTGTTATACAACAATATTTCGCCTTGAGCATCAATAGGAATTTGATATTGGTCATCTGTTCCAATCTTTGATAACTCGGCGAACTTATTGTAATAATCATCTATGTCAAAATCATAGTGTGATTCTTCAATAATGTTATCAAAAGACTGAATCATTTTCTGCTGTAAAAATGCTTTGTTTAGTTTTTGATGACTCATTAAAAGGTCAGGGGCGTTGAGATTATTAGAAATCTTTTGCATAACTGATCTTGCATAGTTTTCTTCAGGGGTGTTAACACAATTAACATATATTTCTCCATCATGTTCAACATTAAACTGGGCAATTAACTCATTGAAGGCTGCCTGATCGCCACCCCCAGCGACAACTGTTTCCAACTTAATTTCTATATCATCATAAACGACATTTCCATCATCATCGAAAGTTAACTCCCCTGTTGGCTCAATACTACTTGATTCTTCACCATTGCCATTACATGAAGTCATTAGTCCTCCTAAGCCTAAAGTCATTACTAAAGTCAATACAATCGACTTGGTTTTTCCTAATCCAATCTTTTTCATATTATTTCTTTCCCTTCATTAATCTAATACTTCATCGACATAACTACCATCAAAATCAAATAGTTCTTCTTTGTTGTCTTGTAACTTTGAAATCCTAACTGCAAATCCTCCCCCTGAATTTGCATCTACTGAAATCGTGTTATCTTTAGTTACGTATTGCTTTGAATAACTTAAATCCGTATACAAGTCACCATCAGCAAATGTTTCTACTACATAATTAGTCCCTGCTTCTAAGAAATCTAACTTTATATCGAACGTTTTTGCAAGGACCGTACCCCCGCCAATCCACCATTCGCAGCCCTTTCGTCGTGCAATCGCACAACTATTTAATGGCTCTCCACTCAGATACTTGATTTCATCCCATGTCGCTGGTAGGTCTCTTAAAAATCTGTAAGCATCAGGATAATCATCATTAGTATTATGATATTCGTTATCTTGCTGAATATTGACAGTCAACGATGGCATTCCGCTTTCATACATCACCATCATTCCCATTTGCAAAGCTACTGTAGTTGAGTTATTAATAGGGACTAAAGTTGGTGTGAAGTCTGTTGGTCCTATTACCCCTCTTATATAAGGGATTGTAACTAGTTGAGCGACACTAAGCCCCCCTCCAGCAAATTCATTTCCTCTTACAGCTTCGCGATTAAGGACATTAGGATATATTCTTCTTTCTCCAGTTGGTTTATTACATCCATGTGGATTTACCAAGAGCTTCCGCTTAGCACATTCTTGATAGACTATCTCTTGAAGATCGATTCCGTGTTGAGATTCTCCCACACCTTGGAGTTTTTCAATATCAGTTGTAAACTGCCCATCATAATAATCAGGTTTGATACCAGCTATGCCAAGGCTTTCAATCAAATCTAGGTAATATGTTCTTCTTTCAGGTGTACCTAAATGATCAAATGCGTGAACCCAAACTAATATTTTCACATTTTGAGAAGTAGCATAATCAACAATTCTCTTACTTTCAGCAAAATTTCTTTGCCATCCACCATCTAATAAAACATACTTGTAGCCCATTTGTTTTGCATAATCTATATATTTAGTCTGTAAATCATAATTCCACTGGGCATCATACTGACTTGAATTTTGCGAGTAATAGATGAAACTCCAAATACTAACACCTGGTTCAACCCAGTCGTAGTTATAAATGTCTTGCTCTTCTTTGGTCAAAGAAGAAAAATTGTCAGGTTTCCAATATGAAACATCACCATAAGATTCTTCAATCAAGTTACTAGATACTATATCGCTTAATGTACCAGTTATTCCAACTCTCCATGGAGAAGTAAATGGATAACTAACTTGATAGCCATGATATAACCAAGGATCAGGAGCCATGGAATCATAAGATCCCTCATTAGCCCCAAAAGCAGGTATAGTGTGAAGAGTATTATTATCTCCAACCCTCAAAAACGAACCTATATAATCATGTCCATAGATATCTGATTCGGATATCAAAGAGTAAGTATCGCCAATCCTATATAAAAGTGGCATAGACATTACTGTAGATGCATCAAGATTGGTTATTCTGCTACGGTAATAATAATCCTCATATGAGAAGGCTTCTGAGTTACTAGAGCTCGTTACATAAGGCATATAAAAGCATGTCGCGTTATCAGGTAAAGCAAAGGTAGTCTCTTCATTAATTACTTTCATTTCACCGCTACTTCCATCACTATTTCTTACTTGATAGCGGAATGTATATCCATCATTAAATACCCTAAAAACTATATCGAGCAACATAGACGAATCTTTTAAGTCAGAAAAAGTCAGTAATAATTCATTATATTCACTTACCACATTATCAACTTTGCCGGTAATGTTATCATAACTAAAACTTTTATTGGTAAGAACTTTTCTCCCTGTATACTTAACTCCTGTCTGGAATGAAGCTTGATCTATTGTTATACCAAGTTTAGAGTCTTTTACTAACACAACATCATCTTTAGAAACGCTAAAAGTCACATATGGTCCACTAAGATTAATGTCAACTATGGTAGTTTTATTAACCGATGTTACTTCCCAATGATTTTCTAACAAGTTTCCATCATCAACTTCGATCGATGTGTTAGATAATGAATCAAATTGATTGAGGCTTGACTCTGTTTCAGAAGATGAACTAACCTGGCACCCAGTTAAAACGCCTGTTAGCAGCAAGGCAACTAGTCCAGTTTTAATCATGCTTTTTTTCACTTTATTAAACATTTTGCTTCACCCCCTTAATATGATAAGAATGCGGCAATCTTGGTGCCGTATTTCATAATTATTTGTAAAAACTCTTCATCGGTAAAATCTTTTGATGCCAAATAGGCATCAGCAAACTGTTGAGAAAAGCCGTATTGCTCTTCATCATTTTTATCAATTGACAATTTCGTGCCTTGGAACATCCTATATTCTTTCATACAACCTTCTAAAGAAGTAAAACTAGCAGGATCTCCAACATTTTTAAGAACGTTTTGAACCATGACATTGTCATCCTTGCTTAGTAGCTCTGTTTGAAGCGCTTTGCTTGCAGGATAAATAGCAACTGCATTTTCTAGATTTATATTTTCTGATATATACTTTGCCACCAAAGCGTTAGCTGCTATTTCATTCAAGTTTCCAGTTTCTGTTTGTGTGAGGCCAAACCCTCTCATATCGACTCCGATAGAATAGTTCTTAACGAAGACCTTTTTACTAATCTCATCATCCCCGAAGAGCCCACTAAATGGTAAGACTCCGACTTTATCATATATAGAGGTGTCATTTATGCTAGCTCCAACTTTGGAAATAAGGCCAGCTCTCCCTGAAACATACATAAAAGCATCGCCACTTTTAACTTCAGAAATTAAATTGTTATTAGCATTTAAAGATCCCAGTTCACCATCAACAGCAAAAAAAGAATTCACTCTCTTGATAGTTTTTAACATTTTATCTGATTGATCGACCCATGTGTTTTTAATTGTGTCGACATCCTTAACATATAGATTAGTCTCATTTTGAGCATAGGCTGTTGGCAACATTACTTCCCAAGTAGGCCATCCATACTCTCCATATATAGTTTGGAAATTAGACCGAGATTCACCAGTAAAAACCGAATTGAACAAAGCCAAATATTCCTCATAAGTAGAAGGAAGGTTGCCCGAGGAATTATACTCAGTCATTAAGTCTTTATTGTAATATACTGCAGGCACAATAGATGCTACAGGATATGAATATAATGTGTTTCCCAAATAAGTGTCATTAATTTGATCTTTATAATAACTATTAATATCAAACTTATAGCCAGCTAATTCTGATACATTATCAATAGAATAATATTCTGCATATTCTCTATTTATATCTTCTGTCCCTCTAAACTTTAGCCCAACCTTGCTATAGTGCACTTTCCCCTCTGGCACATTATCGGGGTCGTCTGTGGCGACTATATCATTTAATGAAAATACATTAACTTTGATTCGACCGTCATATTCTTCATTAAATGCATCTACCACATTTTTTAGACAATCGGTGATTCCATACCACTCATCACACATTCCAATATTAACAGTAATATCGTTGTAAACAACATCTCCATTAGTATCAACTTCAATATCATTCGTTTGAACATATTTAGCATATAAAGTTATATCATTTAATACTTTATCAGTACCAACAACCCATTTCTGAGTGCACTCTTTATCTTTATACCATCCTTCAATGTTATAACGAAGTCTTGTTGACTTAGGGAATCTTTCCTCTTCAACCGACTCTCCCTCTTTAACTAAAATGACCTTAGATTTAGGTGAATTATCAAAATTGTAATCAAAAGTAACCTGACAAGTTTTAGCAACCACTTGTTCCTCTTGGCTTGTGTCATTTGATGAGGAAGATGGAGGTGTACAACCTGTCATTCCAATAAGTAAGGAAGCGAAAGCTCCTGTAATAGTAAATATTGATAGCGTCTTTTTTATCTTATTCTTCATAACTTTCGCCTCCCCTATTCTTATTGTTCATTCTCAGTAAATTATAGTATTATGCAACTACTTCATTGGACCAAGTCATATTGGTATATTTACCAGCAGCTTGGTGATTTTTAATTTGAATCGATACTTCATCATTAATACCCTGCCATCCGCTTCCGCCAGTAACTGCGTTAGGTGCGCTTGCAAGGGTGACTTGTCTAGAAAAGACTTGTTCAGCTCCAGCAGCATTTTCAAATGAGATGGTCATAGTATATTGGTTATACTTATTGCTTGTATCTCCATCAACTAAGACTTTTCTCTCTAATTTATAATGGGCTGGTTTATTAGCATAATCGTATTGTCTATCTGCATTTGCAGTAGGGCCGGCCCAGGATACAGTTTGATAATCTAAGAATGATGGTTGGCAATACTTATGGTTTGTTGTCATAGGTCTATCACCTGTCCAACTGAAGATTCCACCAGTTTCAACACTGGTAATCTTATTAGCATAATTGTTGCTGACATCGCCAGAATACAATTCCTGATCTAATCTAAAGTAACCAGTAGTTCCAAACTTTGCACCAAACTCTAATGGTGAAGAAGCAAAGGTTTTAGAATTGTTCTCTGCACTTAATACACTTACTTCCATCGCTGCATCATTATTAGTTCCACTAGTAAATTGATAATCAAATTCGAATGTGAAATCTCCCTCAAACCAAACCCAAGGTGAGATTAATGAAGCTGTATTATTTTTACCAGTTGCTTTATAAGTATATGCAAACTTTTCAGGAGCATCAGATTCTACTCTTTCAAAGTCTGTTCCTTCGACTAATTGAGGTTGCCAATAACCCCATTGGCTACTTGAAGCAATATCCCCCTCACCATCCCAATTAGTTGGATTAGATGAACTATCGTAAGTAACATCAGTCCTATTCGCGCCTTGATTAATGAGTTTTGAACCATTAACAAGCAATCCGTTTAACTTAGCGGTTGATGCTTGTTCTCCAGTTCCATAGTCTATATTAGACAATGTGACAGTATCTATACCAGAACCATAGCCATTAGCATATAAACCTGGAATAGTACCAACATCTTTATATGTCGATGTGACATAACTTCCAATATACTGATCGTTCATAAAGTTATAAATAGTATCATCCATACGAATGGTTGCTATTTTAGTGGTTTCAGCGGATCTATTCCAAGTGTTACCCATAACAACATCGGTATTAGCAACAATCTTCCTTTCTCCTATACCTCCAGTGGCGTTAGTTCCAACTACTAAACCTTTTTCATTAGGTCTTAAAGTCGTATACAACCAATTAGTATCATTTTTAGATGATTGATGGACATAGCCCATAAATCCTGCAATATTAGAACCGGTGAAATTAGCTTCTGCATAGTAATATTTAGAAGCCTCCATATTTAATAATAAATATCTTCCTCCATTTTCTAAATCATTAATGGTCGCTTTTTGCTCGCTTGGAGTACCATACTTAGTATCTCCATCAAGCTTAACAGTTCCAGATTCAGTATCCCCAAAGATTTTTCTAGCTACATTGACATCAATGTCGACTGACTTACTAACTCCAGGATTATCTGTGTCTTCCACAGTAACAGTAATAGTATGTTCTCCAATTGCAGTAGATGAGAACTTGTTATCAGTTAATCCGTTTTCATCTTCATCTTCGGCTGTCATGTACTTTAAAGCGTTTGCTTGAGAGCCCATATAAGTAGCTACACCACTAAAGTCATAATCTTCTCCTTGTAAGAGATTGACTATTTGAGGAGTATTAAACTGAATTTCATCAATCAACTTTGTGCTTAATTTAGTAGTAACAGCTGTCGGTTGAGTATCTAAGCCTGCAATATCAATACTTACGGTAATTTCCGTATCTTTATAAGTGTTACTAGAAAAGGCAATAGAATAGCAAGCCCAATAATAATTACCTGCATACTCAATGTCTGTTGATAAATCAGTTCCATCATAGTAATAAACATTGCTACCACTTTTAATTCCCTTATAAATAGTAGTAACTTCTTTAGTCACTTCTCCATAAGTAGAATCTATGGCAGCTCTTGTATACTCAATAGATTCAATGTCACCTTTAACAGCGGTGGCAAATCTCAAGCAATAACCATCACCCGCTTTACCATATTGAGAATAAATTTTGGATGTCAAAACTTCTGAGCCTCCAGCCTGTTTTACTACATTAATATCGTAAGACCCTTCACTTCCACCATCGACATAATCAATTGCATCTTCACTTAGTGCCTCATTTAAGTTCCCACTATCACAAGAAGATAATCCACATATTCCTAAAGCAATAATGAACGTGGGTATTAGTTTTGAGATGTATTTTTTCATTTCATTTTTCTCCTTTTCCTTAACTTAATGGTCCAAAGTCGAACTCTTCAGGATCATCATCGGCTTTATCTATTTCGACTGTCACTTCGCAAGTGTCAGTGAAACTCCCATCTGTTGTCGTTACAGTAATAGTAATTTTACCTATAGCTAGTGCAGTGACTAACCCATCATCTACTGATACGGTAGATGGTTCAGAACTTTCCCAAGTAACAGACTTATTGTTGGCATCAACGGGTAAGACTGTCGCTACCAAGGTCTCTGTATCACCAATCACCAATGTCAATGTAGACTTGTTTAATGAAACTGAGGCAACATTAATTGGAACGCTAGTCTCTTCTTCTGATGATTGCTCTTCTGATGATGTATCTTGACTTGTTTGGTCATCTATTGAAGTATCAGAATCGCTGCTTGTTACACCAACAGAATCAGAGGTGACTGATGTAGTTGAACTTGTTCCTGTGGTTCCTTGACTTGTTGTAACTACGGCTGAACTAGTATCATCTCCCCCTAAAGATGTACTTACCTGACTTGTTTGAGGGTCAGATGAACTTGAGCTTGTCGGATTGGTTGGTTTACAGCCAGTTAATAATAGTGGCATTGCAATCAGAAAGCTTAATAATTTAATGGATTTTTTCATAATTAT
>Ga0172378_10006225_pt1 | contig 11156 bp, 8 predicted proteins | sample GrowelOW332metaG_FD_119755 | JGI IMG/M metagenome (GOLD analysis project Ga0172378, IMG submission 119755) | Groundwater microbial communities from an aquifer near a municipal landfill in Southern Ontario, Canada - Pumphouse #3_1 metaG | ecosystem: Environmental > Aquatic > Deep subsurface >... | reverse complement strand
GGTCGGCGGCATCGATGCCACGGCGGCGGCCAACGGAGCGAGCGGTACGTATCGGGATACGATCACGGTGAGTTTTACGACGTTGCCGTAAGAAAGGTCGTCCTTTTTTCTGAATCTTCCCATTTGTTGGATTTTCGGTTTTACTATAAAGCGTCTGTCTTTCGCCATTTTCTTATGAGAACGTTCAGCGAAAACGGTCTTGTGCCATTACTGCGAATTCCTTATTGACAGATTGGGAGAACCAGACGACAATCATACCTGTAAAGTAGGTTAATAGGGTTCGCAACAATACTGTTTCATTGAAAAGTACTTCTACGATGGAGGCATTGTGGTGTCGAGCATCAAGCAAAAGGAATAAACGTATATTCGATTGGGTGGGTCCTTGGATATACGGAGATACCTGAGATGATGAATTGGAAGCCGAAGGCCGTTTTTCCAGATTCAACGGTATGTAGTCCACTTGACGATTTCTCAAGGACCTCAGAGATAAGTTGGAGATTTTATGTCGGGAGAAAGAGAGGCATGTGTGAATGTATCACGTGGACCGATGCATTAACGATTCCTGCGGCGGTTCATTTGTCAACAATTCGGAAAACTGAAAAATCGGTTTTGTTACGGGAAAAGATTGCAAAAATACATGTTCCGGACTTAGGGTATCTGCTTGGATCATAATGCTTTTGCAACACCTGAAGAGGAGCCGAATGTTGTCCATTGACGTGGAAAACTTGTTGGTTGTGTGTTTAAAAAAAGTGAAGCTAAATTGGGTCCGATAAGTCATCGTGTGATGATTTGAATTCTCAAAGCGGGAGAAATTTTCTCCTCTGATTTGTATAGGGTATTGCGTTTTGGACAAAGTCTTTTATCGTAATGGTCCGTATTCCTTCTTCGATGCACAAATTCTAAAAAAATACCTATGCCACCATTGGCTCTGTCATTTGCGTGCGTTATGCATGAGAAACATCTTGTGTATTAGATAAAATATTGTGTTTATATCATGTGTTTATGTAAGGAATGATATTATGAATATGAAAATGTACCAAGCTTATGTGGATATTCTCCGATCGGAACTCGTCCCTGCATTGGGATGCACCGAACCAATTGCGATTGCGTTTGCTGCGGCACGGGCGCGGGAAGTGTTGGGGGAAATGCCGGAGTCCATTATGGTGGAATGTAGCGGTAATATCATCAAGAACGTCCAGAGTGTTACCGTACCGAATTCCAATGGACAAAAAGGCATAGACGTCGCAGCGACATTGGGAGTGGTTGGAGGAGATGCTTCAAAGGGCTTGGAAGTGCTGACGGGGGTGACAAGCGAAGAGACGCAACTGACAAGGACTCTTGTACGTGCTGGTTTTTGTTCCTGTTCCCTTGTAAAAGGAAAAGACAATCTATACATCAGGGTTGTGGCGGAAAAGGGGATCCATAAGGCTACGGTGGAAGTTTCAGGACAACACACCAATGTGACAAGGATTGAGAAAGACGGGAAGATCCTGTTTTGGAAAGGAGAGAAAAATGCCATTGATGGTCAGTGTGAAAACAAAAAGCTTCTCACTGTTGAGAGTATCTTTCAGTTCGCGAATACGGTGAGAATGGAAGATATCCAAGATGTCATCGACAAACAGGTGGCGTTGAATTCTTCTATAAGTCAGGAAGGGCAGAAGCATGTCTGGGGTGCACAGGTCGGCAGGTCGTTGCTGAAATTCTATGACAAGGGGGATGTACGTATCAGAGCTCGTGCTGCTGCGGCGGCGGGTAGTGACGCGCGAATGAGTGGTTGTGCTCTTCCCGTGGTCATCAATAGCGGAAGCGGTAACCAGGGGATGACGGTTTCCCTCCCCGTTGTCGAGTATGCAAAGGAGCTCGGCGCCAGTCACGATCAGTTGGTACGAGCGTTGGTCGTATCGAATTTGATTTCCATCATGGAGAAAAGCTATATCGGAGACTTATCCGCTTTTTGCGGTGCCGTCACGGCTGCGGCGGGTGCCGGTTGCGGGATAACGTATCTGTACGGGGGTGGGATTGATGCCATTTCAAAAACGTTGACGAATACGCTGGCAGATGTAGGGGGAATTGTCTGTGACGGTGCAAAACCTTCTTGTGCGGCGAAGATCTCCTCCGCTTTGGAAGCGGCCATAATGGGGTTTGAAATGGGCGCAAAAGAGGGTATCACATTTCGAAACGGTGAAGGATTGGTGAAAATGAATGCGGATGAGACCGTAAAGAGTTTTGGACGCGTGGGGAAGGAAGGAATGAAATCCACTGACGAAGAGATTCTTCAAATTATGCTTGAGAGGCGACAGGGAGAAGGTGAGGGAGCTTGACTACGGTCACAGGAATGCGGGTGCATCTTCCCTTGTATTCCGATGGCTGTGTTGTCTGTCGATGTTATCGTGCGTGTCGTCAGCTCCATCCCGTACTGCATGATATTCCAGACAAAGAAATAACGTTTAGGACAAGAGAATGTGATTCGTACCTTTCGGATGAGTTCTCTTGTTGATATCGTGTGCTCTTTTCCTTGGATCCTGCATATCTCTACAAAAGAATAATGACGGCGATTGAATGATCGTTGGAAAATACTGAAAACATTTTTTCGTTGACAATCTTGAAAATGAAGGTATGATATAACCTGTAAAATAGGTAACTAGGTAAGTATGTTTCTATAAATCCTCGAGGAGAAATCGAAACGATGAAGAACATCAGATACATCAAGAAAAGAATCTATGAAAGCAGGTACCTTTATCTGTTGTTTTTCCTTCCTTGCGTTTATCTTGTCATTTTCAAATACGGAGCGATGGGATGGCTGGGGATTGCATTCAAAGATTTCAACGCACGGGCTGGGTTCGTACAAAGCAAATGGGTCGGATGGTCAAATTTCCAGCAGTTTCTCCATGATCCGTATTTTTATCGGATCCTTAAAAATACCATCGTATTGAATGTTTGGATGCTGATTTTTTTCTTTCCCGTTCCCATAGCGTTAGCGTTGCTGATTGATGAGATTCCCCATGGAAGGGCAAAAAAACTTGTACAAACGATCAGTTATCTTCCTTATTTCGTCTCGACGGTCGTTGTGTGTTCGCTGGTGATTTACCTGTTCGCGGCCGACGGATTGGTAAATGACGTGATGGTTGATTTTGGAGCTTCAAGAAAAACATATTTGATGGATCCCGGCTGGTTCCGCCCACTTTATGTGATTTCGGAGATTTGGCAGAACGCGGGATGGGGTTCCATCATCTATTTGGCCGGGCTTGCTGGAATAAATCCTCAATTGTACGAAGCGGCGACGATTGACGGAGCGTCACGTTTTTCGCAAGTGGTACACGTCAGTATTCCCGGCATCGCTCCGATCATATCCATCCAGTTCTTACTCACCATCGGGAAACTACTGAATGTGGGATATGAGAAAATTTTGCTTCTGTATTCCGGGGCGACATACAAAACAGCCGATGTCATTTCAACGTATGTGTACCGTCGTGGACTCATAGACGCCGATTATAGTTATGGGGCGGCTGTCAGTATTTTCCAGGCAGTCCTTGCTTTGGTTCTTGTGGTGGGAGCCAACAAAGCCGCAAAGAAAATTGGTTCGACAAGCCTGTGGTAACAAAGGAGAGGCTATGGTAGGAGAAAGACGACTTACTCCATACAAGTTGTTGGTATACATCGTGTTGTTGATGTGCTGCTTTTTCGTTTTGTATCCATTGTACTATATGGTTATCGTTTCCATCAGTGACGGATATGCGGTGAGCAGGGGTGAGGTCAAATTCTATCCCCAAGGAGTCAATCTTGAGGCGTATAAAGCCGTATTTCGGTACAGTACCGTCCCTCGTTCGTATCTCAATTCCGTTATCTACACGGTAATGGGGACGTTCATTTCTGTGACTATGACTTCCCTCTGCGCGTATCCTTTAAGCCGCAAGAAAATGTTCGGGAGGGAAGTGCTGACGTTTTTTGTCGCGTTCACAATGTTCTTTGATGCGGGCTTGGTCGCGAATTACTTGGTGGTGCGTTCGTTGCATATGCTGAACACCCTGTGGGCGATCGTGATTCCTGGTGCCGTCAACGTTTGGTATATGATCATTATGCGGACGTTCTATGGTAGCATCTCGGAGGAGATGTATGAATCCGCATATATCGACGGTGCCAACGATCTGCAGGTATATCACAAGATAGTATTGCCGCTTTCAAAAGCCGTGATCGCCACGATGATCTTGTTTTATGCCGTGAATTTCTGGAACAGCTATATCCCGCCTTTGTTGTATCTGAACAGTCGGACGAAATTCCCGATGCCTTTGCTACTTCGGAACATCGTGTTGGGGAGCGATAACATCTCTTTCAGTTCCACTTCGGTAAGTTCGGATCTTTCGGTGTTGGGCACCAACATTCGTTATGCGGTCATTTTCATCACTATCTTGCCAATTCTGCTTATCTATCCTTTCGTACAAAAATACTTTGTGAAAGGGATCATGATCGGTTCAATAAAAGGCTGAAGTTTCTGATATTGAGTTTTCATTGAGATTATCAAGGAGGAAAAAATGAAAAGGAATATCATGGTCTTGGTGTTATTGGTGTGTTTGGGAAGTGTGGCGTTTTCCAATGGAGCGAAGGAAGAACGGGCAAATTCTCAGACAGATGACAATCGTTTGATTACGATTACGTGGATGCGAAGCGAAAACCCTGCGCAACCTCTCAACGAAGAGAACAAATGCATTGAGATGATTGAGAAGGCGTTGAATGTTCGCATCGATCTGCAACTCGTCCCTGCTTCCGATTGGGCGACGAAAAAGTCTGTGATTCTGGCATCAAACGACATGCCGGATGTAATGCAGGGGTTGACCGTCGATGATCTGCGAAAATATGGAGCCACCGGAATGTTCGTGAATCTGTTGGATTATCCTGACGATATTAGGGACTATCTGAATATCGTTCAGGCTTCCGATCGAGAAGAAGCTACGAGAAATTTCTTGGTGGATGGAGGAATGTATGCGTTTCAGGGATTGGAATACAACAGGATTGACATCGCATCAATTCCCGCTATCCGCATGGATTTGCTGAAAGAATCCAATCTTTCTGTTCCTCAGAGTTGGGACGAACTATACAAGGATTTATTGATCATCAAGCAGAAACATCCCGATATGTATGGATTTTCCACGCGTAACGGAACGACTTATATGATTGGACAGTATGCATTCGAACTGGGGAGCGGCGGATACCCGACATTCAGCAAGAGCGGCATGTATTTTGAACCGACAAGCAAGACATGGGTATACGGTCCGACAAGTGCCGGTTTTATGCATGTCATTCAATTCCTTGCGAATTCGTACAAAGATAAGTTGTTGTATCCGGATTATGCGACCATGAACAAAAGCGATGAGTTCGAGAAACTGTCGAACGGGACGTTGATGATGGTAACCGACAACAATTCTTTTGTTGGACGGGTGTACAACCCGAACATCAAAGGGAAAAACCCGGATGCGTATTTCGATATTCTCAAACCGATGAAGAATCCCAATAGTACACAACGTGCGCTTAGGTATGAACATGATTGGACTGATGATTTTGTGGCGATTAGCGCTGATACGAAATATCCCGAGAGAGTGGTAAAAGCGATCAACTGGTTCTATACGGAGACGGGTCGGATGGTTACGAACTTCGGGGAAGAAGGGGTTGACTATACGATGGATAATGGCACGCCGACGGTAAATCAGGCTTTGATTGAAAAACATGCCAACGATTCAGACGTGTTCAGCGGTATTCAGGGAGATCTCGGGGTAGGCCTGCTTGGTCTTGGCCTTTATGTTGATGAATCTTTGTATGCACAGGTGTCCGATCCGATTATGATCAGTGAAGGAAAGTTAATCCGACAGTGGACGAAAGATGGATTGATCGAGTACAACAAATCGCTTCCCAACTTCACTACCGAGGAACAGCAACGGATTACGCAGCTACAAAATAACATCGAAAACACGTTTATGAATGAAATTGATTTGTTCATAACAGGGAAAACACCACTCTCAAAATGGCCTGATTTCGTAAAAGAACTGCAGGGGCAAGGAACCGAGGAACTGGAAAAACTGTACAACGACGCCTATCAAAGATTATTGAAGTAACAAAAGAAAAAACTACGCTGGGATATGGTTCGTCCCAGCGCATTCGGAGGGGTTCGATATGATGGATATCAGTATGGTGCATGTGGTTTTGGAGCAAGGAAGATCATCCTGTGAGAAAGAAACGGCGATGGTTTTCCGCGATATGGTGAAGAAACGAAGCGGGATTGAAATACCTGTGTCTCCAACGCCGGGATTGGTATCCATCGGCTTCTATACAGAAGACTCCTTTGCCGTTTATCAGAAGGAATTTGTACCTCTTCTCAAAGAAATCCCATCGACCGGAGCGGAAGGATTTAAAATTAAAGTGAGTGTTTCCGGAATCAGGAAAGCCATTTGGGTGGTCGGGCATGACGAAAGGGGTACGTTCTATGGGATGGCGAGGATACTGAGAAAAATATATGCGAAAAATGGACAGATTTTATATCCTGAGGCAATAGATGGTCTTTCTGTCACTCCCGAATATCCAATACGTGGACACCAGTTGGGATACAGGGACAAACAGAACACTTGTCCTGCATGGGGTATGAAGGAATATGCGACGTATATCCGTGATTTGGAGCTTTTTGGCGCGAATTCCATCGAATTGCTTCCCCCACGCACCGATGATGCCTTGTATTCATCTTTATTTTCCACGGATCCCCATGAAATGATGATCGGGTTGTCCCGGATCATTCATTCTTATCATATGGACGTGTGGCTTTGGTATCCTAATCTTGGGACAGGATATGATACGCAGGAGAAGATGGAGAAGGAAATCAGGGAAAGAGAGCAGGTGTTTGCGGAAATTCCCTATCTGGATGCAGTATCCATACCTTTCGGGGATCCCGGTTCACTTTTCCCGACCGAGGCGTTTCGGGTGACTGCCGTATTTGCACAGATTCTAAAGAAATATCATCCGGAAGCTACCATATGGATCGCACCTCAGCATTTCCAGCCGGAACCCGGTTGGTACGATGCGTTTTATGCTGAACTGAAGAAGGAGCCGGTATGGCTTACCGGTGTTTGTTTTGCTCCATGGGAACAGGATTCCATTCAGGATTTGGTGAAAAAAATTCCCGCAAAATATCGGACAAGGATCCGAAACTATCCGGATATCACGCATAATACGAACTGTCAATTTCCCGTACCGGAGTGGGATGATGCATTTGCATTAACATTGGGCCGAGAAGGGAATAACATGAGGCCAGAAGGCATGAAACGCATTCATAATTTTCATGCCAAGTGTACTGTGGGATCGATCACCTACAGCGAGGGGATACATGATGATGTAAACAAAATGATATGGTGCGATCAGGATTTCTCCACAAAAATGTCGACAAGGGAGACGGTGGAGGACTATGTCAGAATGTTTGTTGATGGCGACTTGGTGAAGGAACTCTCTGATGTCATTTTTCAAACCGAGCGTTCATGGGTGGGACCAATCACGAAAAATACCGGCATCGACGATAATTATCGGCTGATGCGGCGTCTTGATGCGGAAGTTGACGAGCAGGTCAAGCGGAATTTCCGCTATCAGATGATCAAACTACGGGTGTTGTCAGATTATTACACAAAGTACAAATATCTCGACGATCAGAAGAACGAATGTGATGCGAAAAAAATCCTATCCGAAGCCAATAAACGAGGATCACTTGCCGCAATCAAGGAAGCAAGAAGTATTTTTCACAAAAGTTATGATGAGATGAAAGAAGAAGCATTGCTTCATGAGATGCAGAAACTGTCAGATGACCTTTTTGCTTCCTGTCGGATCCGGTTGACGGTAACACATCATCATGGTCAGTCTTGGATTCGAGGGGCATATCTTGAAACTGCATGGATGCCTCTCAATGATTATCAGTTTTACATGGAAATGTTTAAAAGGATTGTCAAAATGCCTTCTGAGCCGCAACGCCTCGAGGCGATATTCTCCGTATTGCATCGAACCGATCCCCCAAAGGGAAGCTTTTATTATAATCTTGGAAGTTTTGAAGGGTTTTCCCATGTAAAGCAGTGGGAAAAATGGGATGAGGATCCTGGATACCTCCATTCGCCGATGATGGATCATAGCATATATAACATCATGGGTTTTTTTCATCATATGCAAGGATGGTACGATGAGTTTCCCTTGCCGCTCAGTTGGACGCGGAATGCCGAGGTAATTTATGGGACGCCGCTTGAAGCGACATTTGGGGGGCTCGATCCGCATGTCGCATATAAATTGCGCGTGATTTACCCAACGCAGTTCTTCAAAGCCGTGTTTTTGCTCCAGAAACAAGTTGAACCGACATCGGCTACCCTATATGCGGGAGACTGCCTTCTCGCGAAAGAGATTCCCTGCATTCCCATTGGATCTGATGCGTATTGGGAATATGAGTTGCCTCCCGAAAGCTACAAGGACGGGACGTTGACGTTACGGTGGCAGGTCCACGATACGCTGGGGCCTCTTGGTGTGAGTGATCTATGGCTCCTGAAGAAAGAAGAAAACAAAGATGAGTCACAATAAACGGGAATGACGCAATTTACAGGCCATGAATGAAATATGGAGAGGTTGCCCTACGGATAGAGGAACGTTGGGTGCCATGAACGTGAAAGTTTCCCACGGGAAGGTGGAAATTCCCTTGCACGGGAAACTTGTATGATTCGCGGAGAGACATGGGAGACGCACCTATTTCAAAGATGTGTTGAACCATATCTGTCGGCAGAAAAAAGGGGAAGGGGAGAGTAAAAAAATGAAGAAAGAATATCATGGCTGTTGGCCGACGATGATTACGCCGTTCACTGAGGACAATAAGGTGGATTTCAAAGCGATCAAAGCTTTGGTCGAATGGTATATTGTCCATGGTGCCGACGGCATTTTTTCTGTTTGCCAATCGAGCGAGATGTTCTTTTTGACCGCTCAGGAGAAGATTGACATCGCGAAAGCCGTGGTTGATGCGAACAGAGGACGGATCAGGGTGATTGCATCGGGGCATACCGCCGAAGACCATCAAGAGCAGATTGATGAACTTGGCAAGATGGCGCAAACGGGCGTGGACGCCGTGGTGCTTGTCTCCAACCGATTAGCCAGGGAAGAGCAGGGAGAGAGTGTATTCAACGAAAATGCGGAAGATATATTCCGGCAACTTCCCGATGTGACGTTTGGTCTGTATGAATGTCCGTATCCGTATCTTCGGTTGTTGACCGATGATTTCCTTTCCCTGTGTGCGGGAACAGGGAAACTTGTGTTTCTCAAAGATGTAAGTTGCTCGCTTGCCTTGGAAAGACATCGGGCCGATTTGGTGAGGGGAACATCGCTTTCTCTTTTCAACGCAAATACTTCGACGTTACTTGATTCGTTGGTGTACGGATATGACGGATACAACGGCGTGATGGGGAATTTTCACATCGATCTGTACAAGTGGCTGTACGAGCATTATCGGGATGATCCGGCGGCGGCGCGCCGGGCAAGCGATTTTCTCACGCTCGCCGCAGTTACGGAAGCCCGGGCATATCCGGTGAATGCGAAGTATCATTGCCAATGCGTCGGCATTCCCATGTCGCTAACGACAAGAAGCAAAGATGTTTCTTGTTTGAACGAAAATGCGCGGCATGAGGTTGAAAGTCTCATCCGTTTGGAAGACGAAGTACGAAAAAGGTTGGGATTGAACAATTGGAGAGGAGAGCCTTTGCCTCCGGAGGATGTATAATGGATTCTATGAAAGAACAAATAAATGATGAAGCGGGGTTTTCCCTTTCTCGTACGAATCTCAGTCAGCAGGTGGCTGATCATCTGGAGGAAGTGATTCTCAGTTCTCCTTCTTCAATGGTCAGCGAGAAACTGCCATCGGAACAACAGCTTGCCAAAGAATATGCGGTGAGTCGTCCCGTCATTCGCGAAGCATTGAAACTATTGCAGGAACGAGGTCTTGTCACGTTGAGAAATGGATTGGGGGCGTTCATCACGAAACCGGCAACGAGTACGGTGTTCTCGGCGGTGAGCAGGATCATGCAAATGAACCATATCTCAGACAAGGACCTGACCCAGATGCGTGGCCTCATCGAGGTGAGTGCGGCAAAACTTGCGGCGCAGAATGCGACGGAAAAAGATCTTGGGAATCTTCGGGAGAACATGCGAAGGTTCAGCGACAAGTCTCTTTCCTTGAAGGAACGGGTCAGTTTGGACAGCCAGTTTCATCTCATCGTCGCCCATGCCTCGGGGAATGCGCTTCTGGAGATGTTCAATGAGGTCTTGATCTCCATGCTTGCGGATTACATGGGCAAGGGCGTGTTGATCGCCGGAGGAGTCGATGATGCCATTGCGCGACATCAGAAAATCGCCGAGGCCTTGTATGCCCATGATGTGGATGCTTCGGTAAAGGCAATGGAAGAACATATCGCATATTCCGAGCAGAATGTCGAACGGTTCGCCGCGCAATCGAAAAAAGGTGGAACGGGAAAGCGAACCAGAAAGGAGGAATGAGATGGCGAAATCACGGTTGATTGGGAGATATCCGGTCATCGGCATCAGGCCGATCATCGACGCGCGCGAGGGGATGCTGGACGTGCGCGCGTCGCTTGAGGGGCTGACGATGCGCATGGCGCGTCAGGCGAAAGAACTGCTGGAGTCGGAGGTGCGCTACAGCGACGGGGAGCCGGTGGAAGTGGTCGTTGCGGACACGACGATCGGGCGTGTGGCGGAGAGCGCGGCATGTGCGGAGAAGTTCAAGAGGCTGGGTGTGGACATCACGCTCTCCGTCTCTCCGTGCTGGTGCTACGGTTCGGAGACGATGGACACGGATCCGATGACGATCAAGGGTGTGTGGGGGCTGAATGCGACGGAGCGGCCCGGTGCGGTGTATCTGGCGTGCGTGCTCGCGGACTATGCGCGTAAGGGGTTGCCCGCGTTCGGGATCTACGGGGATTATGTGCAGGACTTCGAGGACGGGGCGATCCCCGACGATGTGAAGGAAAAGATCGTTCGCTTCGGACGTGCTGCGGTGGCGGCGGCGACCATGCGGGGGAAGAGCTACCTGCAGATCGGGTCCCAGTGTATGGGAATCTCCGGGTCGATGATCGACCCGGACTTCTTCGAGG
>Ga0172378_10006224_pt1 | contig 11157 bp, 8 predicted proteins | sample GrowelOW332metaG_FD_119755 | JGI IMG/M metagenome (GOLD analysis project Ga0172378, IMG submission 119755) | Groundwater microbial communities from an aquifer near a municipal landfill in Southern Ontario, Canada - Pumphouse #3_1 metaG | ecosystem: Environmental > Aquatic > Deep subsurface >... | reverse complement strand
GTTTTTGCGGGATTATACGTATCTCCAAAAGAAAGTTGTAGACGTGTGTTCCACGATATTTTTTCGTTACAATTTTTATAAAAAGCACTTTCTGCTACATCTAAAGTTAAATTCAGTCCCGAGTAGGTGGCTGGGGACAAATAGCTATCATGCAGCGTCAGGTTGCCCGCACCGATAGACCATGTATGATTCACAAATGGTTCTGATGCTTGAGCGTGTAGAGCCATAAAACTCAAATTAAAGATGAAAATCACCAATATTGTTTTTTGTCGCATGAGGTTTATTTTTTTGTAGGAATTTCTATCAGTTTTATATTGGCATCAAGTCCCCAAATCGTTTCTCGGCTTTGCAATAGAGGGTTTACTATGCTTAAGGAACTATCTAAATCGGCGTAGTGTATGCTCGCCATGTCAATGAGTGAGTGAAAAATGACCATTGACGATATTTGTTTTGTTTTATTTCGCTTTAAAGCGGCAATTTTTTGAGGATGTAATCTTTTGTATTTATTTGAATACCAAACCATCATGGGTACATGATATTCGTATGAGCTGCCACTGTAAGTGCCATGTAGGAACATGTGTCGATCATCGTCAAGGAGATTTTCACCATGGTCGCCAACGTACACAAGTATACATGATTTACCAGTTTTCTCCAAAACTTGGATGGTGCTATCTAGAAAAAAATCAGTATATAAAATGGCATTGTCGTATGAATTGACTAACATTGTTTTTACTTCTGTTAGTAATGATTTGTTATCTAAATTGTTAGATACATCTTCAAACGTCTTTAGATTGTACTTATTGAGAATGGCTGTTACATCCGTTTCACTGTTCAAATCGGGTTGAAATTGTGCAAATTCTTTTGAATATCGGCAGTTGTATTTGAAATGACATCCTAAAGAGTGTAGTATGATAAATTGTTGCTTTTTTGGCTGGTTAATTAATGGAACAAGATAATCTAATAATTTAATATCTAGATTTTGGTGGTTTTGAATATCCACGGGTAAATAATGTGTGTAGTTACACGAACTCGAGATTGGCATGAGTAGTTTGTTACCAAAGCTTTGGTTAGCAATCCATGCTGTGCTGTATCCAGCTTCTTTAAAGGCTTCTACTACAGATTTTTCTTTGTTGAAAATTGCTGTTGTTTGTGGAGTTGCACGTGATAAAATAAATGGAACGGAAACGGTAGTTAAATTCGCAATAGCATATGTGCTATCAAAGGATATAAGATTAGTACGTTCACTGAGTCGAGGTGTGGTATTCCGCTCGTAGCCATTAATGCCAAAATTGCCGTAACGCGCAGTTTCTCCTATAACAAATACGATGATTTCATTTTTTTCTTTTTTTTGTGGTTTTATACCAAAAGAAAAGGACTCCACTTGTTCTTTTTGATTTTCTATTTCATTATTAATAGTAGCAATTTCATAAGCGTGAATTGCGAGGTTGAGTGGAAATATTTTTTCGCCAAATGAGAGAAATTTTGATCGCATCTTCTCATTGTGGATAGGGATTTCCAGACTGTTAAGTAATGCATCATTTGCTTTGTAGGCACCTAAAAATAGTAGCCCACAAAGTAGTGTTGTACAGGCTATGTATTGACGAATTTTACTCGAAAATAAATAGGTATTGTTTATATGATGAAAAATAGTTTTCCAATACAGAATAAATAATAGAATGATTACTAATATCAGAGGCCAAATGGTTGACCATAGTTCTACAGCTTCTCCTGGTTCTGAAATAAGAATGGTATAAACAAACAAAAGTGATGTGGTTGCTTTGTTTATGATTAGATGTGTTATTTCGACTAAACCAAGTAGGAGGGTTAAGCTCTGTAGCATGAAGAAAGCGCGCGCCTTGAGCACAATGGCGGGTAGGAGAAATAGTAGAATAGAACCAATGAGATAAAGAAGTCGCATCCAAAATGAGCCTAAATCGATAGCAAATAATGTAGCTATGATATTTGGCGTGAGCACCATAAATGATAGCAACGCCAGTACAATGTATTGTTTGATGGACTTGTTATAATATTCATTATTTTGTTTACACATTATCTAAAAATACTAAGTGTGGTATCTAAAATGTCTATTTTAATTTGTGCAGCATCGATGACAGAATTCTGTGCTATAATATTTGTTCCTAACAGTTGGATAGAGTAATTCGAATACTATAAAAAAAGCACACAAAAAGTGTGCCCAAGCCATTTGGACCAATATGAATAAAAAAATATCCTCATATTAGTTAATAACTAAAATTTTTGTAGTAGCATATTGTTGCCCGTCAGCACTAAAACAGAGAGCTAAGTAAACACCTGTTGCCACACGTTCTCCGTTTTGACGGTTGCCATCCCACGTGGCTATACCTCCATTCGAGATGGTTTCAAAAACCACATTACCAGTAATATCTGTTATTTTGACGCGTGAGTCGGTTACTAAACCTGTAATTGTAATAACACCATGATATGTTTCTCGAACTGGATTTGGAAATGCATGTACATTATTAAACGAGTCTCCACCCTCACTGGCATCTGATTGATATGAAATTAGACCTTTACCTGTACCAAAAAATACTTCACCTGTTTTTTCGTTAATACCGATGCTCATAATGTTATCTGAGAGTAACGGACTATTTGCGCTTGTAAAATGTTTAATAGTTTCTAAACCATTTGGCGATACTAAGAATACTCCTGATGATTCTGTCCCAATCCATTTACGATTGGCGCCATCTACTGCAATAGCATTAACTTGTATCCCATCTAGTAAATAATCAGCTAAAATGGTACCATCATTACGAGGAATCTTAACACGTGTACAATTGTAATCTGTATTAAATGCATTCGATTGGTTATTCAAGACAATAGGTCCGTCTGTCGTTCCCATCCATAAGGCTTTATCTTGATCTTGTACAACGCAGAGAAAATTCGAGGGCTGAAATTTATTGCCATCTTGATCATAGAAGAATGTAAATAGACGTGAAACATCATCGTCTGAAGTTTCGGTTCCATTATCATTAAATGTAAACATACCTGTGGTTGAACTATCAAGACGGCGAGGAATAAGTACCCATTTCTGATTTTTGTTTTGTTGCGAAATGATAATGTCTTGAGCTGTTCCTACTGATTTGATGCTTTCAAATGGTACCATTTTAACCGCCCCGTCTGAGTTTTTAGGCATATATTTTACCGTGGATGATGTTCCGCTATTTAAAAACCACAAATTGCCTTGGTCGTCATATCTCAAGCCATCTATACGGTGGTATAAATAATAGGCATAATCGGGTTTTCTAGTTGGGAAAATACTTTCTACACCACTATTATCAGCATTGTAAAGTTTATAAAATCGGTTGTCTCTAAACTCATAAAGTCCCTTTCCGTAGGAAGCTACAAAAAAATGAGCATTATCTAACGGATCTATCACAGCATCTACAAAATCTGTGGCGGCGATAGGACCTGGACCTCCTGTTGGACCAGGGATCATATCATTCGTTATATTAGTCCAAACTCCATTTTCAAACATCATGACATGCGCAAGTCGATTTGATTCGACGGCCCAACGTCCACCTGGGATAGTGAGAATTTTACCATTACTATAGATGATGCGCCAAGCATAATTCACCGTTGGTCCACTTGGGCGGAATAAATTAAATGATTGAGTAGAAATAGTCCATTTACCTACACCTGCGTAGCTAGCAGCTATCCAAATATCATTATCCTCCACGTCATATATAGCCATTTTGCTATCAACTCTACTGATAACGGTTGGTGTAGTTACATCACCATTTGTATAATAATTAATTTGTTGTTTATTAATTACAAATAAAAAGTTGTCATTTGAGTTGATATTAACAATATTCGAGAATGTTTTTGAAGCACCCCAAGTTCCTGCTGAATAAGTGTAAACATCGCCATTTTCTTGTAATAGGAATAAAGAATTTCCGTATACAATACCACGTACGTTAGCTTTGGTAGTTGGTGTATTTCCTAGTTTTGCCCAATTCTCAAAGTTTGCTAAATTTACGCCTGTTGTATTTGCTGTTAATATAGCATCTTTGGTAGTTGCATAAAATTTTCCGTTGAGTTCTGTTAATGAATATACCGATGTGGTTTCACCAGCTGCCCCGATGATATAAGTATCTGTAATTTCTTGCTTTTTCAGATTGAGTACAACAATACCAAAATCACACGCTAGATAAGCAAAATCGCCTTTAAAATAGATGTCGTTAATAATTTTACTGCCACTTATGTTTTTGCGATAGATATCGCTAATGTTAAAAATGCCATCTTCCGTCAACAAATCAATGTTTGAATTTGCATAGGCTATGAGCAAGATGTCATTCGCTTTTGAGTACCCAATGCGTAAGATGTTGTTGTCGTGCAGTCCTGAAATTTTTGACAAAATTTCAACGTTATCATCATATTTACCAATAGAGAACAGAGCGCCTTCGCTGACGGCGTATATTTTATCTTTAGTTTGAGCTATAACTTCCGTATTATTATAAGCTAAATGTGTGCGCCAACTACCAATAGGAAGTTGCTCTGCAAGTAGAGTTGTGCCGATAAAGCAGGCGAGAAGTAAAGTCTTGATTTTCATATCTTAGTTTTGATCATTCAAAAAAGTTACAAGTTTGTGTATGGCTTGCCCTCGATGGCTAATTGTATTTTTAACTTCGGCAGGTAATTCTGCAAATGTTTGATCGTACCCGTCAGGCATAAAAATGGAGTCATAACCAAATCCATGATCGCCTTGCCGTTCGTCAATAATTTGACCTTTGACAATACCTTCAAAATAATGGAGACGTTGTCTATAAATAAGGGCAATCACTGTTCGGAATTGTGCCCTGCGATTTGTGATTCCTTTAAGATTTCTCAGGAGTTTTTCGATGTTGGCTTCTGGGTTAGCTGGTTCTCCGGCATAACGTGCCGAGAAGACACCTGGTTCTCCATTCAAAGCTTCAACCTCAAGACCTGTGTCATCACCAAAGCAATCACATTTGAAACGCTCGTCTACAAATTGTGCCTTTTGCAACGCATTGGATTGCAAATTGAATCCTTTTTCAGGAATCTCTTCCACACAGTGAAGGTCGGTCAAACTAACGACTTGGATGATGTCGTTGAGCATGTGAGCGACTTCTTCTAATTTATGTGCATTATGTGTGGCAAAAACGAGTTGTTTCATATTTTTTTTATTGATATCTAACGTGCAAAGATACTAAAAATTGTTAGTCTTCTGTTTATTACAATCGTTTTTTTTGATATAAACATTGGATGGATTTGTTCATTACTTTGTTTTCCTTCTCTAAAACTTTTTTCCAAGTTTAAATTTTTAATTTTTGAAAAATAATTCATTTTTTTCTTGCGAGATATAAATTTAGGCTCTATCTTTGACCGACCGTTTAGTCATTAAATAATTATGGTAAAAAATAAAAATCAGGAATTGCGTGAAAATCGTCGTCAGCAAATTATGCAGACGGCGATGGAATTATTTGTTGAAAAGGGCTTTGTAAGTGCATCCGTGAGTGATATTGCTAAAAAATGCAGTATATCGAAAGGCTTGATGTATAATTATTTTGAGAGTAAAGATGCGCTGCTTAAAGCCATTTTAGATGATGGAATGGCGCGTGTTTATGGCGATTATGAATTGCCAGAACCGTTTGATCGTTCAGCATTGCATCAGTTTTTAGATTTTAGTTATGCTAAATATTATGAGCAGAGTACTTTTTTTCGTCTATACATGTCGATGTTGATGCAGCCCCAAATTTATGCTGTAGCGTTAAATGTTGGTCCCAAAGAGCGTGCGATTGCTATGGCGGTGTATACTTATATTATGACTAATTTCGAAAATGGTTTGGAGGAATATTTTTACTTCTCAACGTTTGTAAAAGGTCTTAACTTATTGATGACTTTTCATGATGAAAGTTATCCCTATTTACAGATGATTGAGCGTATTAAGAGTCAATATTGATTTTTTTAGTTTTAAATAAACCTATTTATAAATTTAAGCGTATGATTACAATTAATCATTTAACAAAAGATTACGGACAACAACGTGGCATTTTCGATCTCACGTTTGACGTCAAACGTGGAGAAGTATTTGGATTTCTAGGCCCTAATGGCGCAGGTAAAACTACAACCATTCGTCATTTGATGGGATTTATCCATCCTAATATGGGTAGTTGTAGTATTGATAGCCTTGATTGTGGAACACAATCATCTGAAATTCAGCGTAATTTAGGTTATGTACCTGGCGAAATTGCATTACCTGATGATATGACAGGTTTGCAGTTTTTACATTTTGTGGCTGATTATCGTGGCGTTACCGATTGGAATCGGGTAGAACAGTTGATGGCTCGTTTTGAATTGGATGCGCGTGGTAATCTGAAACGTATGTCGAAAGGTATGAAACAAAAAATTGGTATAGTGTGTGCATTTATGCACGATCCAAAGGTTCTTATCTTGGATGAACCAACTAGCGGATTGGATCCGTTAATGCAAAATAATTTCATTGATTTGGTATTAGAGGAAAAAGCGAAAGGCAAAACTATTTTGATGTCAAGTCATATATTTGAAGAAGTGGAACGAACGGCTGATCGTGTGGGAATTATTCGTGAAGGTCATTTGGTAACGGTTGATAGTGTAGCGACACTTAAAGCTTCGCAACGCAAACGCTATACAGTTAGTTTTTCCTCTGAAAGTGATGCCAAGACATTCGCTAAAGAGAATATTACTGTTGATGGAGTTAATGAAAAAGATGTGACCGTGACTGTGCGCGATTTCCAACCATTTGTGGCTGCCATGTCGCGTTATACGATAGTGAATATCGTGGCTGTTCAACAGAGTTTAGAGGAAATTTTTATGCATTATTATGGCAAATAATTGTCGATCATTAGTTAGATTACAAACTTTTAAATTAAAACAATGAATACAACTTTATTTATGCGCGAAGTGCGCTCAAGTTATAAATTGTGGCTTATTTTTATTGCCATTTTAGCCATGTATATTTCAGTGATTATATCGATGTTTGACCCTAAATTGGGAGAAACTTTAGATTTATTTGCTAAAGCCATGCCTGACATGATGTCGTTATTTGGTATGGGCTCTACGGGTGCCACCTTGATAGAATTTTTATCAAACTACTTATATGGTATGTTGATGATTGTCTTTCCGATGGTTTTTATTATTATGTTAGCCAACCGTTTAATTGCTGCTCATGTGGATCGTGGTTCTATGACTTATTTGTTGGCATCGCCTAATACGCGTCGGAAAGTGGCTCTCACTCAAATGACGGTATTATTATCTATGACATTTACGCTTTTGCTTATTTGTGTGGGCATTACTATTGGCGTTAGTGCGGTAATGTTTCCTGAGGCCTTAGCTATTGGTGATTTTTTGTGGCTTAATGTTGGATTGGCCTGCTTGTTATTTGCTCTGTGTGGCTATTGCTTTTTCATTTCTTGTGTGAGTAATGAAACCGGTAAAGCCGTGATGTTTGGTGCAGGCATTCCTACTTTCTTTTATTTAGTACAAATGTTGGCTAATATGGGTGGTAAACTTGTTAATCTGAAATATGTTACCATATTTACATTGTTCAGTCCTAAACAGATATTGGCTGGCGAAGCTTCTGCTTGGTGGATGTGCGGTGCGCTTATGCTAATTGGTTTTGTGTTTTTCTTTGTAGGTATTCGTAGATTCGAAAAGCGTGATTTACCTTTATGAGAGATTTATAACTAAAAAACGCATCAACTTAATATGAGTTGATGCGTTTTTTAGTTGAATCACTTCTTAGTCAAGTCTTGAGATGTCTTTATACCAAACATTCATACTTTCTATACTTCCGGAAATTTGTGTGTTTTGTATTAATGTTCCTGTGTATTGGTAACCCGAATTATAAAACGTTTTATTCATTGGTAGCGACTTTAGTCGACTAATTGTATAAACGGTTTTAAATTGTTTTTTTGATAATTCTTGTTCCATCACTGCCAAAAGATGTATTGCTAAATGATGCCCTCGATAGGTTGGAAGGACTGCAAAATCAGTCATTTCTGCATTTTGTTCTTTGCTGTTGCATTCTGCAGAGCTTACCGCAATTAATTTAAGGTCGTGAAACACGCCAAAATAAATTGTTCCATCTTCAGTCATGCTTTTCATGATAAAATTTGGATCAAAGATGGGGAATGGATATGTTTCAAAAACTTGTTTAAATACATCGATGATAGAATTCGTATCATTTATTGTAAGTTGCCTAATACTAAAAGTGTTTTCTAAAGGTAATGTTAGTTCTTTTGGCGGCACCATAAAGATGGTTTGAAAGCTTTCCATGGACTTCTTATCTAAGACTTTCCGACTAGGCTGTTTATATTTTACTAAAAACATAACATCCTCTTTGCCATAAAAAAAAGCAGGAATATGAGCTTCTATAACGTATCCGTTGCCAATAAAACTTGGGGCATAAGAGGCCGGTATTTTAGTAAAAATCTTAGTGTATTGGTTTGTGTCCGCTAGATTGTCAAGATAATCTATTATTTCTGGAAAATCTTCAGGACACATATGCATTAGATAAATTCTATTGCTCTCCTTTCCGTGTGATAGAATTGATTTTATATTAGTTTTCATTGGTACATTCTCTTCGTTGAATACGTTCATTGTCTGAAGGAATGAGTGAAATGGTATCATTGCTGTCTGATAATAATTTTTCAATACCAATGGCGTTAGTTTCATCTCCTTCGTTGATGTTTAATTCAAGATTGCAATTTTCGCAATCTCTATCACACTCTCTGTTTGGGTAATTGTCCGGCTCTTTGTATGAAGTTATCACACCTTCATAATTTCTTAAAATTACTTTATTTGTATTCCAAGAAATTAGATAATTAGGCATAATAGGAATTTTGCCACCACCACCTGGTGCATCAATGACATAAGTTGGTACTGCAAAACCACTGGTGTGTCCAATTAAACTTTCTATGATTTCGATACCTTTACCAACAGGTGTTCTGAAATGGGATAATCCTTCAGATAAATCGCATTGATACATGTAATAAGGTCGCACTCTATTTTTGACTAATCGTTGTACTAATTCTTTCATAATACGAGGACAATCGTTAACACCAGCTAGTAAGACAGATTGATTGCCAAGTGGTATTCCTGCATCTGCTAACATGGCAAGTGCTTTACGTGAAGAGTCTGTTAACTCTTTGACGTGATTAAAATGTGTGTTAATCCAGATTGGATGATGTTTCTTTAACATACTCACGAGATCTTCCGTTATTCTATATGGCAAAACTACTGGTGTGCGGGTACCAATACGAATGACTTGAACATGTGGAATTGCTCTTAATTCGGTAAGTATCCAATCTAAATAGTCGTTGGAGAGTAAAAAAGGATCACCACCAGAAAGTAGTACATCGCGAACTTGCGGTGAATTTCTGATGTAATTTAATCCAAGTTGGATTTGTGATTTTGAAGGAATATTATCCACATCACCTACTTTCCGTTTACGCGTACAATGTCTGCAATACATCGCACAAACATTGCTTACCAAAAATAGAACTCTGTCTGGATAACGATGTGTTATCCCTGGTACTGGGCTATCGCGGTCTTCTGATAAAGGATCTTTCATCTCATCTTTTGAAATGATTAATTCTCGTGGATCAGCGAATGCTTGTTTAAATATAGGGTCATTTTGATAATTATCTTTATCAATCAATGATAGATAATATGGCGTGATGGACAAAGGAAAATGGTCAATTGTTTTTTGTAGTTCAATTCTTTCTTCTGCTGTGAATTGAATGCCTGTTAACAACTCAAATTGGTCAATGGTTTTAATAGCATGTCTTACTTGCCATTTCCAATCTAGCCAATGACTTAATTTTGATTCTGATTCAATGTGTTTTGCAATTTCTTGCTGATTTTTTGTAAATATTGCCATGTTTTATTTTTATAGTTAACAAGATTCATTTTCTTATTCAGTTGTTTTTGTCCAGAGTTATCTTGTTAGAGTTAGGTAATACAAATATCTTAGTTGTTTTTATTGTATGGTGATGTTTCAAATGCTGTATTTAATTCATCTAATGCGTCCATAGGATTCGTGAGTGGCATTTCTGTTGTATGCAATGTGTATCCTAAAAGTTCTGATTTATTTATATTGTTGAGTTCTGGTAGTCTCTCCCTATTTGTTGTTTTTAGATGTTTCCCTGTGTTATCTACGACGATTAGTTTTGGTGAAAAGACACCTCCGCGTCCAATAAAAGCATCCATGATATGGACTCCTTGTTCAAATTCCTCTTGGGTCGATCTACCAAGTGCTTCATAGCCATTTAATTCTTTAGCATCCCATGTGTTGACGCTAGCAAAACTGTCTGAAATACTATCGTCAATTTTACGTTGCGTATTTAGCGTATCGTGACCAGAGGGCATCAATAAAACCTTACCACCGCCACCTTCGATATTAGCAGCATATTTAGGTACTGTGATACCTGAAAGCCATCCTTGTAGATGCTTCATATAAATTTTCCCTATTTGAATGGGTGTGATGAAATGAACAATCCCTTTCTCTTTATGACATTGTAGCAAATAGTAAGGATGTATGCCAATCCAAAACATTCTTCTAAAGGTTTCTGCGAGCGTCCGAAAATTATTATTGACGTGATTGAGAAGTACCGTTTGATTTCGTATTGTAAATCCATGTTGTCGAATTTTTTTAACGGCTTCAGTTAAGTCACTTGTTATTTCTTGATAGTGATTGACGTGTGTCATGAAATAGATATGTTTCTCGAAACCGTCTGTGTATTTATTGGCAGATATGCTAATTAAATCTAATAGCTCATCAGTAATAGCCATAGGTAACACCACTGGAACTCTTGTTGCTATTCGAATGGATCGTAAGTGTTTAATTTTACTGAGTTCCTCAAGAATATATTGTAATCGATGTTTGCTTATCATTAGCGCATCACCGCCGGTCACTAATACTTCATTAATATTTGTATTATGTGCGATATAAAATAAACCTTTATCAATTTCAAGACTATTGACATCAACCGATCCATCAAGGGATTTGGCCCTTTGGCAGTGCACGCAGTAGGAAGCACAACTCGTATTTTCAGCTACAAAAAGAGCTACTCTATTTGGATACCGTTGGTATGCAGCTCCATAGCTTCTAGTTCCTTC
>Ga0172378_10006223_pt1 | contig 11157 bp, 4 predicted proteins | sample GrowelOW332metaG_FD_119755 | JGI IMG/M metagenome (GOLD analysis project Ga0172378, IMG submission 119755) | Groundwater microbial communities from an aquifer near a municipal landfill in Southern Ontario, Canada - Pumphouse #3_1 metaG | ecosystem: Environmental > Aquatic > Deep subsurface >... | reverse complement strand
GTTTGCCCGGAATTCGTGGAAAATTGGCGAAAAGCGGTGTCCGCTGTGGTTGCTGAAGCCCTCGCCAATGAAGAGGAAATCCGTGCCTTTGCCGGGAAGGCAACGATTCGTAAATCTTTGGGCGAGAACCGCGCGGATCCGCAACATGGCCATACTGACGGAGCCATTCGCTGGATAAAATTCATCCGTCCGGACGGGAGCGTAAAGATCTTGCTGCATAATCATGCCATGCATGGTGTTGTTTTCGGTCGGCAGCGTTTGGTTTCTGCCGACTGGATGGGGGATGCAAATCGAAAAATTAAAGCTCGAGGTCTGGCGGAAATGCCCTTCTTTCTTTATGGCTGTTCGGGAGATATCAATGTTATCTGGACGCATCCCAAGCCAGAAGAACGTGACAAAAATCTTGAGTGGATCTCTGAAAGCTATGTCGATGATTTGCAGAATGGGCTTGCTGGGGGAGTAGAAATCAATCTTTCGCCATTGTCGGGTGTATTGGAAACGGTCGAATTGCCAAGCGAACCGGTGATTTCTGTAGAACTACGTGAAACGGCGGCGAAGCTTCTTGCCAAGTTGCCTTCCGAATATGGGGGTCTATTGCAGTATACTCATGATCGAATGATTGAAATGGCGGTCATGGCAGAAGAGGGACATGATTTTCGAGTGTTTCAGGATCTCCAGGTTTTGCGCATGGGGGATTTGGCGGTTTATGCGATACCAGGGGAACCCTTCCTGGCGCTTGGTGAAAGCGTTATGCAGGAGGCTCCTTTTCAATTTCCGCTGGCGGTATCGGTTGCCAATGGAGATGCGGGCTATTTCCCAACTCCGGAAATGTTCCGGCAATATCCCGATCCTTTCTGCTGTGACGATTTTGGTGCTTTCGGTTTTTATGAAGTCTGGTTTGGCCCGGGACTGCTCCGAGCAAAATTTAAACCCGATATTGTCGATTTTATCACCAGAAAACTACTGTCTCTCAAACTCCAATAGGAATAGTGTAAGTGTTTTCGATCATTTGAAGGTATGGGTTGTTTTATCCTGCATCTCCAACCGGGCGTGAGCGTATGGAGCACCGGCGTTCATTATGGTGGTTCGTTCTCGTCCCGGAAAAAGGAGGCGATGCAGGCCTCTGCGTCGCCAAACTTATTGCGTACACAAAGTGCATTTACGCTAATTGTAAAGCAAACATCGAAAAACAATATTTATCATTCTGTATTCCAGCCACTTGCGGTTTAAAACACCCCACGTTGCTTTTTTAAAACCATCTATTTTACAAGTTTCGCTGCTTGTATAATTGCAAGTTGACACGCTTGCCATTAATTTTATTAATCATTTTGTCTAAAGAAAAATATTACTATTATTGCGGCACAGCCTCAAAAGTTTGATATATTAGCAACAGGAGCAAATCATTTTCAATCTATGGTTGGAAGCTGTTCTGATGGAGTCATTGTCGCTGTGCTCATGCCAGTTAAGTGGAACCGTTAGATTATATTGAAGCATAGCAGGCACACCTGCAAAAGGAGTGACGAATGCAATTCAAAAGATTGTGTCGGTATCATACCGTGGCGATACTGTTATTGATGAGTCCTGCTTTCCTGGCCTTAGAAATTGGCGGTATTATTATTGATGACAGTGATCAGCAGGTCAAAGTCAAAAGCATAAAAGGTTCTTGGCATACATCCAAAGATGGCCACAAACTTGCAGTTCCAATGTTGACAGTCAAATTTGCTTTAGGCAATTTTGATTACAGTTTACGTCATGATGGTGGCGGGCCGTATCCGAATGGAATTGGCATCAGTTTCCCAAGCTCTTACAATTGGTACCAATCGGATGCTTTTTCCCTTGTTATCAATGGAGAAAGATATGTATCTGGTGCGGCTTCGAATGAAAAAATACAAGTCGTAGAAAATGGCAAACGGGGCGATGCTATTTTTCAATGGAGCAATGATCTTGCGGTAGTCCGCTATGATTTTTGTGGTTATTACTGGGATAAGAATCTGTATTTATTGATTAGCTTAGACCCGAAAGTGGAAGTAAAAAGTTTGTCGTTAAAGCTGAATGGTTTTCCCGGTGGCTTTCTACGGGGGGCACAGCAACCGTTAAAGGTATTGACCAACTTGGAAGAATTTGAACTTGCAGCCGGGAAAGTGCGTGAACTAAATTCCGAGCATTGCGACCGGGTTTTTCTCTATCGTTCGGAAGAACAATTGTCATCAGAGTTGGTGGGTGGTTGTGGAGTCCTTTTCAATACGCCGGCATTGCAAAAATTACAGGTGACCAACCAGTTTTATAGTCAAATAATCTTGGATTTGCCTCCCGAAACTCGTTTGATCAAACTGGCGTTATGTGAAATGACCACAAACCATCCGGTACCACAGTTCAAAAAGCAGGCTTTGATGGCAAGCGAACGCTTGGCAAACATCGTGCCAAATAACAGTCAACTGAATGCTAACGTCAAAACACTCAAAGAGCAATAAAATTGACGTGGCAGCCGTGGGCTGACAGACCGATTGCGGCAAAGCAGAAAAAATTGCTTTTATTACAGAGTGTTAGCGAAAACTAAAAATTTCATTGAAATTTGTTGTCAAGAGCTTAGAATTCAGAATTGAGAACCAAGAAGAAAATAGGATTCGGTCTAATGATGAAAAAGCTAAGTGGTTGTTTGTTGACGTTTAGCCTGATTGTTTCTGCTTTGGCAGCGGAGAAGTCTTTGCCAGCGCCCTTGCCGCGTGCTGTCGTGATACCTTTCATCGATGGCAAACCGGATTGGTCAAAATTAGCGTCTTTGCCAGGGGACTTTTCCGTCAACCGCAGTCCCCAGCCAACCTTACCGAGTCAATTGACCGAAATTCGCATGGCCTGGGATCAAGAGTCGCTTTGGGTACACTTTTTCTGCCATGAAAAAAACATGCATTCCTTGATCCGCTATCACAGCGGCGAAGCCATCTGGCAAAATGACTGCGTCGAATTTTTTATCGATGTCAAGCTGGAAAGACGGAACTGGGTACAGTTCATTTGCAGCGTTGATGGTCAAATGCAAGTCCTGCCTCGAGGCATGAAACTGGGAAGCGGAGAGCCGCAATTAAAGGTCAATTGCCACGAAAAACAGTGGGAAGCCCAAATCCAAATACCATGGTCAATCTTCGGCTCCCAACCGGAAATTTTCCGTGCCGCCTTGAGTCGGGAAAGACGCGCCGGGGAGACAGAATATACGACTTGGAATTGGCCTAGCGGCTTTAATAGTCCAGCCTGCCACGGTTACTTTTTTGTTGGCGATCAGAAAACGATACTTTTAAAATTGCTACATCACTGGCAGGAAGACCGAGAATTTTTAGCCACCTTAGCCAGCAATGCTCCTGTAGCCGCCCATTCCTGGCAGACTTGGCTACAAAGTGGCCAAAAATTGTTATCGGCACCGATGCTACCCCATTCTCCGCAAGTGGTGCAATGGCTGGATGATTTCTATCACTTACAACAAAGCAATCGGCGCGATGATACGATTTACCATGGCAAAATCATCGAACTACTGCAACGACCTTAAAAATCGGCTCCAGATCAATTAAATAAGCAACTCATTGAACCGTAGAATCATCCTAGGAAGGCAAAAAAATGGCAAAAAAACTGGTACTCTGCGCTTGGATAATTAGTTCAATAATGCTGGTCGCAAAACCGGAACTCCCCGAAAATTTTGATGAACAAAAATTTTATCAGGACTATCATTCTTTAAGTAACGAGGTGGTGACGCCGCATTTGCTTTGGGCAAAAAAAAGTATCTGGGCCGGTTTGCGGGTTCTAATTATTGCTCCATCTTGGGGACAACGCGAAACGGTTGAATTACAGCAACGCTTTGACTTCCAGGTTTCCAGCTTGATGACCTTGCGTCATAACGCTTTTGCCGGACTTACTGCCATCGGCACGCCTTTGTCTCCTGAACAGGTAAGTGGCTACTTTGAAGCTGATTTACTCGGAAATAGTTATGATGTTATTGTTATGTCGCGCACGGCTTGGAGCCTTTATCCGTCTCATTACCGGTATGACCTATTGCGGAAGGTTTATGAAGAAGGCACCGGATTGCTGTTGATCGGAGTTGGCAAACATGATGAGTTGGAACAACTTTTTAGCAAAACTGCATGGAAACCAGACCTTTCTTTTGCCGATTTGGAAGCCCTTAGCTATGTTAAAAACGGTTTAGCCAGCAAAACCAACATTGTAGGCGTGCAATTTGGTAAAGGTCGGGTTCTACGATTTGACTGGCGGTCGATGAGTGCCCAAATGATTCTCACTCCTTGGGGAAATAATTATGATTTTAACTGGGAATATGAGCACTACTTGGCACTCTGCAGCAAAGCAATACTGGCAGTTTCCGGTAAATATCCGGACTTGCGTTGGCAAGTACCTGAAAAACTAAAGCTGACAGCCGGACTGGATCGACAAAAATTGGTCATGGAATTAATTGGCGACGTTGAAGAGCAAGTTGCTAATATTGAGTTACAGGCTTTTTCAGCTTTGGCACCGAAAGGGCATAGCCTAGGACGCTTTACAGCAGCCGAATTAAAAAATGGTGCCGAAGTTTATTCGGCCTTGAATGAAGGTTCCTATCTTTTATTAGCCACCTGCCATGATGCTTCCGGTCGGCTTTGCGCCTGGGAGTATTTTCCTTTACAAATCAACGCTACATTTAAGATTGCTTCAGTGCAATTAAATCGTGATGCCTTAGCGAAGGCGGGGGAAATGGTGCAGGTGAAGGTAGCTATGGAAGGTGTGTTCACTGGAGCTTTGCCATTGACAGCAAAAGTTTACGATGTGGACTCGCGTTTGGTTTATGAGCAGGAAATGCTTTGCAAGGATGCCAGTACCGTAGAATTCAGTTTCCCAGCTCCTTATCCTTTGAACAGCAGTTTATTTAATTTACAGTTACAGCTGGCGAACTTTTCTCAACAAACCGTTGATTTTACCGTTCAGGGCCGTGAACGACCCGTTTTCAGCTTTGGCTCTTGGGTTGAGTCTCAAAGTTGTTATATGTCGTATCTTTATTATCGAAGCATGGCAGCCAATGGCATCGACGGCATTTTTTATAGCATCGCTCGTGGTGACCGGGCTGTTGCCGCGCCTTTGCTGGCTAAAACCAAACTGTTCAGCATACCACATTATAATAATTATACGCCAGACCGGGACCGCAGTCAGCCCGAGCGACCGGTCAACCGCAATAATCTCAACGATCCAAAATTTCTGTCGGCACAACGAGAGAAAATGCGAGACTTGGCAACGGTTTGGTCAAAATATGATATTTACAGTTATACTGACGGCAGTGATAAATCTCGGGGCGGCAACAGTTTTGATGAATTATCCATAAAAACATTCCGGGATTGGATGCGGCAACGACATGGTTCTATCAAGGCAATGAATCAAAAACTCGGTAGCGACTATCAAGATTTTTCTGAGCTGCAACCAGTACCGTTGCTGCAAGCAAAAAAAGAACAGAAACTGCCTCTTTGGTTGGAATATAACCGTTTTTTTGAACAACGCTTTCTTAATTACTTTACGGAAATGCAGGCGGTTGGACGTGAAGTTGACCTCAATGGTGAATGTTATCTGGGCCCAGATGGATTTGGACGTTTAGACCCATTCGAATTTGCCGGTATGTATGATCTATTGAAAACGGTGACTTATTTCAATTTATATACCTATCAGGATCCGCCACAAATGGAGATCGCCCGTTCGCTACTGCAGTATTGTCCGGAGGTTAAATACCGTACTATTTATGCAGGTTCCTACGGCAATCAGTATATGAATTACTCGTTTATGCGCAGCATCCCTTGGTTCATGCTATTTCATAATTATACCGGATTCTTTTGGTATATGGGCAATGGCAAGCTGACCTTCAGCTCCGAAGGCTGTATGGCTTTCATGCCGGACTTACGCCCCAGCGAAGGATTTCAGGTCGCAGCGCAACAAATCACTGAACTGAGACAGGGACTCGCTCCCTTGGTAGCAGTTTCAAAACGTCGACATGATAATATTGCCATTTTGTATTGTAATACCAGTGTGGCAGCTGCAACGGTTGATCAACAGGAAAATACCTTGCGCCAATCTTTAAGTGAATTACAAAATCTTTTGGAAGATTGTGGTTTGCAGTATGATTATATCCCAACCCAGGAGTTGGAAGCCGGGGCTTTGCAGAGCAATTATCGTATTTTATTCATGCCGAACATTCGCAGTTTATCGAGTAAGACTCTAGGCGCCATTGAAGCCTTTGTCGATTCTGGCGGTTTAGTTATTGCCGATCTGTTGCCTGGTAAATATGATGACTTTCTGCGTCCTGTAGCGACCGAACAACTGGCCACCCGTTTTGCGAATAGCGACGCTTGGCGCTTGTCAGATTGGAAAAGCTACAGTAAAGTCCGAAAACACTCCGCCAAAGGAGAGGCTTACCGGCAAGAATGGTTGACTAGCCTTTCTGGCCAATTACAACGCTTGACCCGTTGGCGTGGCAACGGCATTCCTGGAGTAGAAAAGATTGAATACCAACTACCATCCGGAGGCTGGTTATTGGCAGCTATCAATTACCAGAAAGAAGAACGAGAATTAGTTCTGGAGTTACCCGAAGGCAAAGTCCTTTATGATGTCCGGGCGGCTAAACAAATTGTTTATGCGAATTCGCATACCTTTTTGCTTTCTGGTGGTGAAACAAAAGTCTTTTGCCTGCAAGAGCTGGAATTACCGAAACTGCAACTGCAAAAGCCCAAAACTGTCAGACTTGGTGGCATGGGAACTTTCAGCTGCAAAAACGGTAATATAAGTAATGCTTATTATATCACCGTCTATGACGCCAATAAAAAAGAAAGGAAAGAATACAGTAAAACCATTTTGAATACCGACGAATTCCAGCTGAGACCTGCACTCAATGATCCGGAAGGAAATTGGCAACTGCAAGTCCGGGATACGATCAGTGGACAAGTGAGCAATTGCGAATTCTTGGTCGAGCCGAAACTCTGATGATCGCTGGAGATTTAAACCGTTTTGCCCCTTGCGGTCGAAGCTCGCATTGGCATTATTTTGGTTCAGTCTTTACGGTGTTCTGATTTCTGAAGAAATAGAAGTATTCCCGCTCCTGATCATCGACTGCAGATGGGGAGCAGGATGGATAAGCCGGAGTTATTCCTTGATAAACTCAAGGGATTCTGGCCAGACACCATAAGTGCAGGCAGAGATCAAGGTGATCAACTGTTTCCCGGACTTTAACTCCACGTGACTCAATTCCGCCGATTCTGCTTTCGCTTCGCTCTTCAGATCGCCGACGTATCGACCGTCCACAAGAAGCATTCCGCGCATGGGCCACTCATCACGGCGGTATTCCCGTCGACGAAGAATAACCCTGTATTTTCCCGCCTGTTGTACATTCACCGTATACGCAACCCATTCCCCCGCCTCACGGAGGTGCATCGCTTTCCTGCTGAAAAGGTCTGCTTTGCCACTTGGGTAGCCATCGCGGATCTGTTTATAGTAGGCGATGTTCTGCCCTCCAATATTAAAATTCACTGCGGGCAGGATGCCGGGGAGTGTTGGAATTGTTTCCTGATAGGGCTGTCCACCAGTCAAGTCTGCAATCATTGGGAAAACTTCGGTATAAGCGACATTCCCCGCTTCGTCCTGAACCGCTGCAATAAAAAAGTGTGGATAGCCATCCATAAGTGGCTTCTTTCCTGAACGCCCTGTATTGTCCCAGACCGTATTTTCATAATGCTTGCGATCGATGGCCAAGGAGAAACGGAAAGGCGGCTTGGTCTTGTAATCCAGCAGGTTTCCATTATCAAACAGATAAACGGTCGATACCGGCGAGCGGTTGGCTTCCGATGGCCAGGCAGCCACTTCGAAAACGAATGGTTCCCCCGTTTTGACCAGCGATTTTTCCGGGACTGTGGTAAACTTGATCAAGGGATCATTTTCCCTTGGATATTCATAGGCGCGGACATAATCCACCAGATATTCTTCGCTGTATTCGCCGGTAGCTTTACCGCCGGAATAGCCAGCCTGTCCGCTCAAACAGAGATACAGCGTCGAGGTGCCGAAAGCATGATTGATCGCATCGTAAGTGACCGATGCATAGGGGCTATGCCGTGCGTTCGTCCGAATCAATTCGCCATTCAGATAGGTAGAATATTCAAAGGGAGTCCATTTGCAGCCGATCACGTAGAAATCATCGATAGAACCGGGCAGTTCAAAATGGTAGCCATAACTGCGCATGTTGGGTCCATAGCTGGCATGCAGGTTGTTGGCAACGATGGGTACACCGCCGCGGGTAGAATAGTCTTCGAAAATATCGAGTTCATAACCGCCGCCTACAGACATATTGCGTCCTTCGTCAAGCATCCAGAAAGCCGCCCACCAGCCAGGTTTCTTCGTGAAGCGTACTCGAGCCTCGTAATACCCATAGCTGAAACGTTTCTGTGAATAAAGGCCGGCGGTTCTGCCCGTAAAGGGAAACTTGCCTTCTGGGGTTTTTGTGAAATCGCAGCGAATATGTAGGATGCCATCCTTAAGATAAGCCATATCACGATTTTTGGGCACGGGATTCCAAGGCGAGTTCATCCAGGTCTTTTCCCAGTCGACTTGCGTACCATCAAATTCATCCTGCCAGATCCGTTTCCAGCCCGCTTTCACCGGGTCAAAAGTCGGATCCAGAGCGATTTTAAACGGGATCGTATTGCTTTTTACTTCCCGTTTGGCCAAACCAATGAAATAGTTGTCGACTGTGGCTTCGCAGCCTGCCAAGCGAATGAGTGATGAAAAATCCGTTAATTCCGAAAAATCACTTTTCCCGTTCATGGTCCGGAGCCTGCTGTCCTGAATACTCAGCATATTGACAAAGAATTCATTGTGGCTGATCGCCAGGACTATATCAACCGGAAGTGCGCTCTTCGGGAACAGCATAGACTTCAGAATTTTTCCGTTTTGAATAAAGTCTGCAGTAATCTCCGTTCTGGTCGGGCTATGGGTCAACAGCAGAACCACTTTTCCACCCTGATCGAAGCTTATCGTTCCGTCTCCGCTGAGTTTCTGGAGACGAATTCCGGTAGCAAAAAGGTGCTCTCCGCTTTTGGCAGGAAGCCGATGTATCTTTTCCGCAAAGGAAATTTCCGAACCGGGAGAATAGAGACCGAAGCCGCATTTTGTCTCGATACCATCCGTCAGGATCCCTTCGATCAACTTCGGATTACCGGGACGCTGCCCCGGCTTTTCATAGTCATCCTGTTCATCCTGCCTGGTGACGGTAACGACGGAGGAAAGATCGCGCAGTTCGTTGGCGCCTCCTAGTGAAAGGCACGGGTTGGGATTGCCACCGGAAAGGAATTTGACGGCAATGATGTTAGTACCCTTGAGCATCCCGACAGTTGCCGTATGGTTGCTGAAATGTGGCGGAAAATCGCCATTGCCGCTCTGCAGAGTATCAATGACTTTAACTCCGTTGACATAGAGCGCCATGAAGTAATCTGCGCCTGCTCCGATCGTATAATCACAGGCGTAGGACGCTTCGATTTCTGCATATAGCCAGGCGCAATTCCGGATCTGTGCTTTAGCGAAAAAAGGTTTCAGTGAAAGCGTTCCGCCGTTCAGCGTCACTTGTTTCCCTTTTACGTCGCCGATTTCCGCCGGAATCGCATTGAGTACGGGTTCCAGTTTGCTGTCGACATCGGCAAAAACGAGCCAATGCCTTGGGAACCTCAAATCGCCTGAAAAATTTCCCGGGGTCACCTTCACTGTAATGTCCTTGATATAGAGTTCGGTTTCCTGTTTTCCGAGAAAAGTCGGCATAATTCGTCCGGTGCATGCATTTTTCAGGTTGCTGACCAGGAGGCGAAAGGTTTTCTGCTGCCAGTCGTTTTCCAGCACCGCACTGTCGGTTCGGGTATCAATTCCTGTCCATTGGCGACCATCGGCGGTGAAATTCTGCAGTTGGAAAGCGATTTTACCCTTTCCCTTAACCATGGCCGTAATAAGCACTTCATCCCCGGCAATAGCATCATACTGTTTTGTGCAACGCCACCCGAAACCATATTTGGACTGTACGTTGTAAATATGGAGTGCGCCATCTTGAAATTCATGGATGGCGAAAGGTTCATAGCCCTTCCAGGAATTCCGGCTCCATTCCTTCGCCAAATCCGCGTGAAGCAGGAGGGTCAGCGCCAAGGTTATTCCCAAAGTCATAACTATTTTTCTCATCGCTATCAATCTCCTCGTGTTGGATAGGCGTTTTTTTTTGATTCAGGCAGTGCCTTTATTTCAGGAAAAAAGGCCAGAGGCTATCGAATCTATATTTTATTGTCCTGCCCAGAGCAGTTTGCCTGAGCCTTTCGACTGGTTTTTATGGTAGATATAATTTGTTTCAGAGATTGTTTCGGCATGGCCGTCAGCAAAAACGAAATTGGTGTTGCCGTCATGTCGTCGTCGGGAGATATTCTGCCCGTCGTTATAGACCGAAGCCGCCCCTTGAGCAGTCGCAGGCGTGAGATCAGAACTTCCGGTGCAGAGGCTATTCAAATTGAAAACCGAATCAACAAGCATTCCTTTGGCAGCAGGTGATTTCAGGGCGCTGAAGGTGTGCGGAAAAGTTTTGATGTATTGTCCGGTATTCAGCCAATCATTACCCCCGATATAATATCGGAGCATACCGTAATAAGTGGCAAAACCCAGATACACGTAGCTCATGACCGTTCCGGCAGAGTTGGTCACATACGGATAGGAGCCCGCCGCTGGGCAATGCAGGATGCCGGTAGCATGCCGTTTGTTGATCTGAACATAGTTATAATTGTTGTTGGATGGCACCACCGCGCCGTCGGTAATCCCGACATATTCGCGGACTAGATAGACCCAGGACGCTCCCACTGGCCCATCGATTCCGCGGTTGGTGTGAAGTATGCTGCCACCATTCTCCAGCGAATTCGTTTCCACTGCGAAGGGCACGATGATATCATTGTTATCCAGCCCGTAACTGATTACCGATGAGCCGACCTGACGGATATTATTCAAACAGCCAATCCGCTTCGCCGCCTGACGGGCTTTGCTGAGCGCCGGCAACAACATTGAGGCTAGAATAGCAATAATGGCAATCACTACAAGAAGTTCAATCAGTGTGAAAACATGCAATTTGTAACTGTCTTTATG
>Ga0172378_10006222_pt1 | contig 11158 bp, 8 predicted proteins | sample GrowelOW332metaG_FD_119755 | JGI IMG/M metagenome (GOLD analysis project Ga0172378, IMG submission 119755) | Groundwater microbial communities from an aquifer near a municipal landfill in Southern Ontario, Canada - Pumphouse #3_1 metaG | ecosystem: Environmental > Aquatic > Deep subsurface >... | reverse complement strand
GGGTGCATCTATTGCCGCTCAAGTCTTTATGAAAGTGGGTGCAAAAGCTCCAGATGTCGATTCTGCTCGTGATCTTCGTGCTTTCTTTGAAACCATACAAAAATTAAATGCTGATGGAAAAATCCTTGCTTATCATGATAAATCCGATGGCGGTCTTTATACTACGGCTGTAGAAATGGCTTTTGCTGGCCACACGGGTGTTTCTTTAGATCTTAAATCACTTGCTGGTAACGAACTCGACATCTTATTTAACGAAGAGTTAGGTGCTGTCATTCAAGTGGCTTTAGACCAAGTGGATTCTGTTCGTGAGGCTTTTGCTTCTGCAGGAATCGGAGATATTGTATTTGAAATTGGTTCTTTAAATGATTCTTATGCTCTTGAAATTGGAGCCTATAAAGAAGACTTGTCTGATTTGCGTGCCATTTGGAGCGATACAACACGTCGAATTGCCGCATTAAGGGATAACCCAGAATGTGCTGAAAGCGAATACTTATTAAAACTGGAGAAAAACGATCCAGGTATTTCTCCAAAAATCAATTTCAATATTCAAGTGAATGCCGATTTCAATAGTCGTCCTAAGATGGCTATTTTGCGTGAACAAGGCGTGAATGGAGAAATTGAAATGGCCGCTGCTTTTGATAAAGCAGGGTTTGAATCCATTGATGTTCACATGACCGATGTTTTAGAAGGTCGTGTTTCTTTGGCTGATTTTAAGGGGCTCGTGGCTTGCGGTGGCTTTAGTTACGGTGACGTTTTAGGCGCTGGCGAAGGCTGGGCAAAGAGCATCTTGTTCCATCCTAAGGCAAGGCAAGAATTTGAATCCTTCTTCCATCGTCCAGATACGTTTACCTTAGGTATTTGTAATGGTTGCCAAATGGTTTCTAATCTTAAAGATTTGATTCCAGGAGCCGCTCATTGGCCACGTTTTGTTCAAAATGCTTCTGAACGTTTTGAAGCTCGTTTTTCTTCTGTAAAAATTGAAGCTTCTCCATCGGTTCTTTTGAAAGACATGGAAGGTAGTATTCTTCCTATTGCTGTGGCTCATGGCGAAGGGCGTGCTGAATTCAGTTCTTGTTCTTCGGCAGACGAATGCCTCAATACAGGTCTTGTGAGTTTGCGTTATGTCGATCATTTTGATCGATATACAGAACGTTACCCTCTAAACCCTAACGGTTCTCCTTTTGGAATTACGGGCCTTACAACGGTAGATGGGCGTGCTTTGATTATGATGCCTCATCCAGAACGCGTGTTCAGAACTTGTCAGAATAGCTGGCATCCAAAACAGTGGGGCGAAGATGGCCCTTGGATGCGTTTATTCCGTAATGCTCGTCTATTTGTAAAATAATGCGAGAATACTTTATTTTTACAAAGTCTGAGAATAGATATTTTTCTATATTCGGGCTATCATCTTTTAAATAAGGGAAACATATGCGTTTATCCTCTTTTGTTCGTCATTTTTCTTTGTTCCTTCTATTGTCGTCTGTTTTCGTTTCGGCACAATTAATGAGCGGAAAAAATTTAGACGTGATTCGCGTTGAAAAAACGGGTATTTCTCAAGGTAAAATAGATAGTCTTGCAAGAATGCTCGGTGAACAGCAAGCCAAAGGGCGTCAAATTCCTCCAGAAGGAATGCAACAATTGCGTTGGGCTGTGATTGATAACTTAGTCGGTCAAGAACTCTTGAAACTAGAAATTAAAAAACAAAACATAAAAGTACCTGCTTCTAAAGTAGATAGTTTAGTGAAGTTTTTTAAATCTCAATTCCCTAATGAAGAAGTTTTTCAAAAAGAGTTGAAAAAGACTGGAGCTACTCTTGCTCAGTTTAAGGAAAAAATTGAGCAACAAGTTCAAAGTGAAACTCTTTTAGAAAAAAAGGTTCCTTATCCAAAAGAACCTACTGAAAAAGAACGTCAAGCTTATTGGGAACTCAATAAGAAGAAAGTGCCTATTAATGACAGCATCAGTGGTGCTCAAATTATTCTCAAAATAAAAAAGGGAGAAAAGGCACAAGACAAAAATGATAAAAAAGAATTGTTAAAAGGTTTAGCTGCTCAAGTACGTATGGGTAAAGCTACTTTTGCTAATTTAGCCGCTCAATATAGCGATGATCCTCAAGCTAAGAAAACAGGTGGCGTAATGAACCGTTTTGTAGCGAAGTCTCAAGGAAGTGCTTTTGAAAAAGCCATCTCTAAATTAAAAGTGGGCGATATTTCCGATGCTTTTGAAACAAGTGATGCAATTGTACTTTTCATGCTTACAGAAAAAAATGATGGAAAGTATGATAGCTATAAACACCAAATTGACTATATCCTCCGTGTGAATGCGGAACAAGAACGTCAATTAGCCATCAAGGCTTATTTGGATTCTTTAGGAAAAGTCTATAAAGTTCAATATCTCAATAAAGATTACACTCCTCCTGAAGCTATTGGAGCAAGCAAATAATGTTTCAAACAACGCATCAGGGGCTTATAGATCTACGCTCCCGTATTGATAAATTATGGGGGTATCTTTGACTTAGAGTCAAAGGAAGAAGAACTCGCTGTTTTAGAAAAGCAATCGGGGGATCCAGATCTTTGGAATAATCAAGATAAAGCTCAAGCGCTAATGAAAAAGATTGGCGCTTTGCGTGAAGTTCTCGAATCCTGGAATACCGTTTCAGCAACATGCAATGACCTTGCAGAACTATACGAAATGGCAAAAGCCGAGAACTCACAAGATCTTTTTGATAGTATAGAAAAAGACTTTTCTTCGATATCAAAAAAAATATCCGAGATGGAAGTTCGAAAAATGCTAGACGGTCCAGATGATGCTTGTCCAGCACTTCTTTCTATTCATCCAGGAGCTGGCGGCACAGAGTCTCAAGACTGGGCTCTCATGCTCTATCGCATGTATGTTCGCTTTTTAGAACGCGAAAATTATGACTTCCGCGTAGTGGAAGTTCAAGATGGAGATGACGCAGGGCTTAAAAGCGCTACGATTGAAATTAATTCTGAATATGCTTATGGTATGCTTCGCTCTGAAATAGGCGTGCATCGTTTAGTGCGTATTAGTCCTTTTGATGCAAATGCTCGCCGTCATACGAGTTTTACTGCTGTATATCTTTATCCCGTTCATGAAGATATTGAATTTGAAATAGACATGGCTGATGTTCGGGTGGATACCTATCGCTCTTCTGGAGCGGGTGGCCAGTATATCAATAAAACAGATTCTGCTGTGCGAATGACTCATCTTCCTACAGGCATTGCTGCGAGCTGCCAAACAGAGCGTTCTCAAATACAAAACCGTGAAACGGCATTTAGAATGCTTAAAACCATGGTGGCAGAACATTACCGTCAAGAAGAAGAAGCAAAACGTGCAGATCGAATGGCTTCTAAGAAAAAAGTAGAATGGGGCTCTCAAATCAGAAGTTATGTTTTGCACCCATATCAGATGGTCAAGGATCTTCGCACAGGAGAAGAAACTTCTGATACGACTGGAGTTCTTGACGGAAAGTTAAAACCCTTTATTAATGCATATCTCCTTTCGACAAGCGAAGGGGAATAACCACAGAAGAAGTATTATGTTAGATAAAAACGATCAAGTCATTGCACGACTAGGAAAGCTCGATAAACTCCGCGAAATGGGTTTAGAACCTTATCCACATCATTTTAAGCGTTCACATGATTCTGAATCATTAAAAGCAAATAAAGAATCTTTATTGAAATCAGAAGAAAAAATTTCTTTTGCAGGTCGTGTGGTTCGTTTTAATCGCAAAGGCAAGATGTGCTTTATGCATCTTAAAGACCGTTTCGGGCGTTTACAAGTCGTTTGTGCGGCGAATCTTTTAGAAGATAATTATGAAGTCGTGAAATTAATCGACCTCGGCGATTTTATTGGCGTCGAAGGCACCATGATGGAAACTCAAAGTGGTGAGTATTCTGTGAAGGCCGCTCATGTCACCATGCTTTCTAAAGCAGTACGTCCTTTACCTGTGCCAAAAGAAGTCATTGATGAAAATGGAAATAAAACCGTTTTCCATGAATTTAAAGATGTCGACACTCGTTATCGTCAGCGCTATACAGATATGGCGTTAAATGATGATGTACGTGATGTATTTATTAAAAGATCAAAAATCATGCAGTCGATTCGTGAGTATTTGATTGAAAAAGGTTTTATTGAAGTCGAAACGCCGACTCTACAACCGATTTATGGTGGAGCCAATGCTCGTCCATTTACCACTCATCATAATGCTGCTGATATGACTTTGTATTTACGCGTGGCTCCAGAGCTTTATCTTAAGCGCTGTATTGTTGGCGGTATGGAAAAGGTTTTTGAGTTCAGTAAAAATTTCAGAAATGAAGGGATGGACCGTACACATAGTCCTGAATTTACAGGTCTTGAATTTTACGAAGCCTATGCTGATTACAATGATATGATGGTTCATTTTGAAAATATTTATGAACGCGCTTGTATTGCAGCAAATGGAACAACAAAAATCAATTACCAAGGGAAAGAAATTGATTTTAAAGCACCTTGGCCTCGTCTCACTATGGCTGAAGCTATTGAAAAATATAGCGGATTAAAAATTGCTTCGTTAAGTGATGATGATATGAAAAACGAGTTATCTAAACGAGGTGTAAAACTCGATGGGATATGGAGCCGTGGGCGAGCGATTCTTGAACTATTTGAATGTACTGTAGAAGAACATTTGATCCAGCCTACAATTATCAAAGACATGCCAAAAGAAAGTACGCCTCTTTGTAAAACGCATCGCACAGAAACTGGTCTTATTGAGCAGTTTGAGCCTTATGCCAATGGCTGGGAATTAGGAAACGCTTATACCGAATTAAACGATCCTTTACGTCAACGTGAATTGCTTGAAGAACAAGTCGCTCGTGGCCGTGGTGGTGAAGATGAAACGCACCCGATGGATGAAAATTTTCTTCATGCGATTGAGTCAGGCCTTCCTCCTACAGGCGGTGTTGGCTTTGGTATCGATCGAATGATAATGCTTCTAACAAATCAACAAACAATTCGTGATGTACAATTGTTCCCGCTGATGAAACCGGAATAAAAAAATGAAAAAATTAGAATGGCTCATTGCATGGCGTTACTTAGGAGCTCAAAGAAAAAGTCTTTTTGTTTCTTTGATTGGCATCTTTAGTATGCTTGGAGTGAGCATTGGTGTTTTTGCTTTAATCATTGCTCTTTCAGCGATTAACGGCTTTGAACAAGAAGTCACCGCCCAGATGATTGGTAAAGACGCTCATTTTGAAATCCAGAGCTACAACGCTGATCCGATGTATGATTACGACGCCTTGGCTTCAGAAATTCGGGCTAAGGAACCTTCTGTGATTGCTTCTGCTCCATACATCATTTATAAGGTAGGCATCAGCTCAAAAAAAGTCAATGATGGTATCGTGATCTATGGAATTGATGCTGAGCGTTCTAAAGAAGTAGTGGATATTCATAAACACATGAAATGGGGCGTTTATTCTGTAGATAGTTTTCCTGATTCGGAGGGGAATTTGCGCCCTTCCATTATTTTAGGAAGTGGTCTTGCAAGTCGCTTAAGAGTTTCTGTCGGAGAAAAAATTTTACTACAGACTTTTCAAAATCCAGAAGAAATGGTGGGGTCTGGTGGACCCAAAATGTTAGCCGTGATTGTCTCTGGTATTTTTGAAACAGGGATGTATGAATATGACGGTAACTTAGCCTATGTAGGGATTCCTGAACTACAGAGATTGTTAGGGATGGGAGATGCAGTCACTGGAATTCAATTTCGCGTGAAAGACCATTGGAAAGCTGGAGAAATCGTGGATTCTATAAGTAAATGGCTTCCTTACCCTTATTATGGAATCGACTGGAAAGTCAAAAATATCACCCTTCTTAAATGGATGAATTACGAAAAGTTTATTGTGGCTGCTGTCATTTGTTTAATTATTCTCGTGGCTGCCTTTAATATTATTAGTTCTTTGATCATGGTCGTGATCGATAAGACTCGTGAAATTGGTATCTTAAGAAGCATGGGACTCAGTAAAAAGAGTATTATGCGTGTGTTTATGTTGATGGGGTCTTTCATTGGCGTCGCTGGCACTTTATTTGGTGGAAGTATTGGGCTTGCGCTTTGTCTTGTCCAAGAAAAGTATCGCTTGATCAAATTACCTGGTGATGTATATGTGTTACCTTATTTTCCTATGCAAGTGCAGGTTTTAGATATCGTTTTGATTTTTGTTATAGGAATAGCTCTTTGTATTTTTGCCACATTATTACCAGCTTGGAAAGCAAGCCGTTTAGATCCAGTAGGAGCCATTCGTCATGAATAATGAATTGTTATTAGAAACAAAGGCTCTTACAAAAGTTTATGAAGAAACTGGGGAAAAACTCGAGATTCTTAGAGGGATTGATTTCCAAATATATAAAGGCGAATATCTTGTTTTAACAGGTTCTTCTGGATCTGGAAAATCAACGTTTCTTAATCTAGTAGGCGCTTTAGATAAACCAACATCGGGCTCGATTTTATTTAATGGCAAAGACTTAAGTAAAATGAATGGAAGAGAACGTGATTTTTATCATAGAAAAAATGTTGGATTTGTTTTTCAATTTCATCACTTGCTTTCTGAATTTTCAGCGTATGAAAACGTGTGCCTACCTGCACGTATTTTAGACTCTACTGCAGTGGAATGTAAAGAGCGTGCTGAAGCGTTGCTTGAAACGGTTGGCTTAAAAGATCGTCTACGTCATTTACCGCGAGAATTATCTGGTGGAGAACGGCAGCGTGTGGCTGTAGCAAGAGCTCTCATGAATCATCCCGATCTTGTTTTTGCAGACGAACCGAGCGGTAATTTAGATGAAAAAAATTCAGAGATGCTTAATGAATTATTTGGCGAATTAAATAAAAAATTTAATCAAACATTTTTAATTGTCTCTCATGATGAACGTTTAGCGAAAAAGGCTTCTCGTCGTGTGCATATGCATGGGGGATTAATAACGACCTTTGAAAAGGAGATTCGTTAATGAACGGCATATTTTCAGATCGTGTAAAAAAAGTTCTTCAACTCGCTCGTTCAGCTGCGGTGAGCATCGGAAATGAGCATGTAGGAACAGAGCATTTGCTCTTGGGCTTGATTCGTGAAGGCTCTGGTATTGCTATTGCAGCCTTAAAAAAGATGAATGTAGAAACGAATCAAATGGCGACAGAAATAGAAGAAGTCTTACGTTCTATGAATGGTACGATTACGATTGGAAGCAATCAAATGATTCCTTTTACTGGTCGTGCTAAAGCGGTATTACAGGCTTCTGCAACAGAAGCAAAAGAGATGAATGAAAGATATATTGGAACAGAACATCTCTTGTTAGCCATTATAAAGATTAGTGATTCTATTGCTTCTGCTACTTTATCTCGTTTCGATGTGACTTATGATAAATTAAAAGATGAAATTATTGCGATCAAACAAGATGTGCAAATGTCATCTTCTGCTTCTGTCGGTGGAAACGAAGCTAACGAAGCTGGAGTTCCTTTTACTCGTACTAATACTCGTTCTAAAACGCCAATACTAGAACATTTTAGTCGTGATTTAACAGAACAAGCGCGTCGCCATGCTCTAGATCCAATCATTGGTCGAGAGGCAGAAATTGAACGCTTGATTCAAATTTTATGTCGCCGTAAAAAGAATAATCCAGTCTTGATTGGAGAACCTGGTGTTGGTAAAACGGCTATTGTAGAAGGGCTTGCTCAGAAAATAGTTCAGAAAAAAATACCAGAACTTTTAGAAAATAAACGCGTAGTAACTTTAGATATTGCTGCGATGGTCGCTGGTACAAAATACCGTGGTCAGTTTGAAGAGCGCGTGAAAGGATTAATCACTGAATTACAAAGAGTAGATAATTCGGTCATTTTGTTCATTGATGAGTTACATACAATTGTTGGGGCTGGCGGTTCTGAGGGTAGTTTAGATGCATCGAATATTTTTAAGCCTGCTTTAGCACGTGGAGAACTCCAATGTATTGGTGCAACAACGGTAGATGAATATCGTAAGTACATCGAAAAAGATGCTGCTTTAGAAAGACGATTCCAAAAAATCATGGTAGAGCCTCCTACTGCTGATGAATCGATAGAAATTTTGAGCGGTCTACAGAAAAAGTATGAGGCCCATCATAAGGTCACTTATACAGATGATGCTGTGAGAGCGGCTGTACTCCTTTCTGAACGCTATATGAATGACCGTTTCTTACCAGATAAAGCAATTGATGTTTTAGATGAAGCTGGCGCTCGCGTTCGTCTTTCTAGTATGGCATTGCCTCCTGATTTAAGAGACAAAGAACGTGAACTTTCAGAAATCGTTCGTAAAAAAGATGATGCAGCTATTGCTGAGGATTTTGAAACGGCTGCGACACAGCGTCAATTAGAAGAACAGTACAGCAAAGAAATTGAATTAATCAAAAATGAATGGCGCGAAAAGCGTAAAAACGAATGTTTGGTCGTCTCTCAAGATCAAATTCGTGATGTCATTAGCAGTATGACAGGCATTCCAATTACTAGACTCGCTAGCGAAGAAACAAAAAAACTTTTGAATCTAGAAACTGAAATTAAACAACGCATAGTTGGCCAAGATAGGGCCGTAGAAGCGATTGCAAAATCCATTCGTCGTTCAAGAGCAGGTATTCATGATACCAAACGCCCGATGGGTAGTTTCTTATTCCTAGGCCCAACTGGTGTTGGTAAAACGGAATTAGCCAAGGTGTTAAGTGTTTCCCTTTTTGGCTCAGAAGATGCCATGATTCGCATTGACATGAGTGAATATATGGAAAAGCACAGCGTCTCTCGTTTAGTAGGTGCGCCTCCAGGATACGTCGGTTATGAGGAAGGTGGTGGACAGCTCACAGAAAAAGTGCGTAAGCGTCCTTATGCCGTTATCTTGCTAGATGAAATTGAAAAGGCTCATCCTGATGTCTATAATTTGCTATTACAAATTTTAGATGATGGCCTTTTGACCGATAGCTTTGGCCGTAAAATTAACTTTAAGAATACAATCATTATCATGACTTCGAATGTGGGTGCTCGTGAAGTAAAACACAGCTCGGGAATGGGCTTTACTAAAGGTTCTGCTGAAGATGATTATGCTCGCATGGAATCTGTAATTCGAGAAGAAGTCAAGCGGGTCTTTACCCCAGAATTTTTGAATCGTATTGATGATCAAATTGTATTCTATAGCTTAAATAAAGAAAGTCTTATTTCGATTGTAGATATTTTACTTTCATTCTTGCAAAAGAATCTTTCTGAACGTGGAATTCTTTTAGAAGTCTCCCAAGCTGCAAAAACCTTGATTGTGGATAAAAATTATGATGCCACATTAGGTGCTCGTCCGCTTCGTCGAGGAATTCAGCAGATGGTTGAAGATGAAATTGCCGAAGGCCTTCTCATGGGTCGCTACAAAGATTTTTCAACGATTATTGTTGACGTAGAAGAGGGTAAATTGACTTTCAAAAGTGAAAGTTTATCATCGGAAGTCCCAAAAAAATAATTATTTTTGCGACGCTACATTTTCATTTTAACTAATCGAGGATTTTATGACAAAGATTCCTGCAGTTCTTATTTTTGGCCCTCCAGGTTCTGGTAAAGGAACCGTTGGTGCAAAGCTTGCTGCTACCACTTCTCTTAAGCACCTTTCTACAGGTGATATCTTTCGCGGCATTGCGCCTTCAAGTGAAAATGGAAAATTAATTGCATCTTATTCTAGCGCTGGAAAGCTTGTTCCAGATACTGCTACCGCTCAGATTTTTGAACGCTTCATCAAAGGTTTAATTGACACTAATAAATTAAATCCAGATAAAGATATGCTTTTACTCGATGGTATTCCTAGAACACCTGATCAAGTTGATTTGATTAAAGACATTGTGGATGTAAAGCATGTTTTTGTACTCGAAATTAAAGATGATGCCACAATCGTAGCTCGTCTCTTAAATAGAGCAAAAATCGAAGGCCGTAAAGATGATGCCGATGAATCGATTATTAAGAATCGCTTAGTCGAATATCGTGAAAAAACAGCTGCTGTTCTTTCTAAATATGACGAAAAGATTGTGACACGTATCGTCGGAGATAATTCTCCTGATGAAGTATTTTGCGATACTCTTCAAGCCTATATTCGTTTTACAAAGAATCCTTAATTAGAATTGGATTTTGCTAATAGGACGGTTTTTATGTCAGTATATGTAATGGTAAATGGTATTCCAGGAAACATGGGATGCATGGTGGCTGAGACTTGTGTTGCTCGCGGTTTAAAACTAGTGCCTTATTCTTTAACGGGTGAAATCGTTGAAGAAAAAGAAAAGATGGTCGCAGGCGTAAAAGTCGAACTACTAAAACCAAGTACACGTGAAAACATCATCGCTGATGTAATGAAACGTTATCCTGAAATGATTTGTATAGATTATACGCATCCTACAGCAGTAAACGATAATGCAGCTTTTTATGTAAAGCACGGGATCCCTTTTGTCATGGGCACTACTGGCGGTGATCGAGAAACACTTCAAAAATTAGTAGAAGAAAATAATCATCCAAGCGTCATTGCTCCTAATATGGCAAAGCAAATTGTCGCTTTTCAAACGATGATCGAATTCTTAGCAAATGAATTTCCAACGGCATTTAGTGATTATAAGTTAAGCGTTGTGGAAAGCCATCAAAAGACAAAAGCAGATACGAGCGGTACTGCAAAAGCAGTAGTTGCTTCTTTTCAAAAAATGGGCTTTGACTTTTCAGAAAAAGATATTGAATTAGTCCGCGATGAAAAACAGCAATTGGAGCGAATGCATGTTCCACAAGATGCTTTAAGTGGTCACGCTTTTCACACGTATTCTTTAGATAGTGCCGATGGCTCTGTGCATTTTGAATTCCAACATAATGTATGTGGCCGTCACGTCTATGCCGAAGGCACCGTCGATGCCGTTGCATTCTTAGCTGAAAAATTAAAAGAAGGCAAAGCAAGACCATTTAATATGATGGATGTGCTTCGCTCTGGAAAAATGCGTTAATAGGCTTTTTTACTTTGCTTGAAAAAGGGCCCAATTAATTCTATCTTCGTTTTTCAAATGCCCTCATAGCTCAGATGGATAGAGCGCGCCCCTCCTAAGGGTGATACCTGCGTTCGACTCGCGGTGGGGGTATTTAAAGCCGTATTAG
>Ga0172378_10006221_pt1 | contig 11158 bp, 8 predicted proteins | sample GrowelOW332metaG_FD_119755 | JGI IMG/M metagenome (GOLD analysis project Ga0172378, IMG submission 119755) | Groundwater microbial communities from an aquifer near a municipal landfill in Southern Ontario, Canada - Pumphouse #3_1 metaG | ecosystem: Environmental > Aquatic > Deep subsurface >... | reverse complement strand
GAAAATGGACGAATTGTTCAACAAAATCCAGAAACTCATTTCGGAGAAACTGGAAATCGATGAAAGCAAGATTACTTTGGATTCATCTTTCAGAGGTGATCTTGGTGCAGACAGTCTCGATACCTATGAGCTTGTTTATGCTATTGAAGAGGAACTTGGTGTAAGTATTCCTGATGATAAAGCAAATGAGTTTGAAACAGTCCGTGATGCATATGATTTCATCAAGACTGAACAGGAAAAAAAATAAACAGACTGTAAAGTCTGTTCTTGTTTCAGAAGCAACTTTGCTGAGCAAACACAAGCTGTAAAGGCTTGTGTTTTTTTATACTTATAATGAGAATATACGATAAAGATATTTCCTGTGAACGGAAAAAAGATCTTCTTGCTTTTTGTAAACCGTTAGGACTTAAATTTCATAATTTTTCTCTTCTTGAACTTGCTTTTCATCATCGGTCGTATTCGAATGAAAATGAGCAGGAACGTCATTTGAATAATGAACGGCTTGAATTTCTGGGTGATTCAGTACTTGGTCTGGCTGCTGCCGCATATCTCTTTGAGACAATGAAAAATCCTGAAGGCGATCTTGCAAAAATAAAATCTGTCGTTGTTTCAGAAAAGACACTTGCCCCTGTGGCTGTCCGGTTCGGTATTGACAGAATGCTTATTCTGGGGCACGGAGAAGAACTGAGTGGCGGACGGAAAAAACCGGCAATACTTGCCGACTGTATGGAAGCAATAATCGGAGCGTATTATATAGATTCGGGCTATGAATGTGCGGAAAAATATATTCTTTCGTTTCTTATACCGGAAATAGAAAAAGTGCAGAACGATCAGGGGACGAAAGATTATAAAACGCTTCTGCAGGAGCTGTATCAGAAAAAAACAAAAGAATGTCCCCGGTATGAAACGGTGAGTATAAACGGTCCGGATCATGATCAGACATTCAGCGTTACGGTTCGTCTAGGGAGTGTGACGTATGGTCCTGAGAGTGGAAAAAATAAAAAAGAAGCGGAACAGAAAGCCGCACGTGCTGCATATTTAATCCTGACATCAGAATAAAGTTATGATATACTCTTATCATGACAAATACGAAAGTTAACAGAAAGACTTCCTCTTTTTTTAAGTCGATTGATTTTATAATATTTCTTGCAATTACCACCGTATACCTGTTACTTGGTTTTTTTGGTTTGTTTCAGAAACTTGATTATCGTATGTACGATTTTCTTTTAGGAATACGGAAAGAACCGGAACAGTCAAAAAAAGTTCTTTTTGTTAATATTGACAACGAATCTATTCATGCGATAGGAGAGTGGCCGTGGAGCAGAGATGTCCTTGCCGATTGTCTTATACGCATGAAGGAACTGGGAGCTGCCGGAGCCGTCTTCGATATTGAATATCTTTCACCTTCTCCGAAAGGTGTTGAACCGCATGCAGAAGAGAATCTGAATAAAGCTTTTTCCGCAAGCAGACAGGATATTTTTGAGACTATAAACGAACTTTCAAGTGCTGTTGCAAGCGGGCAGGTTGCACGGAATGAAATTCCGTCTCTTACGAATACGATGATTTCCGACTATATAGACCCGTCGATATCGAATCTGCAGCAGAGTATAACGGCTAAAATGTACAGAAATAACGATGAGTACTTCGGGCAGGCAATCCAGTTTTTCGGAAATACCTGGCTGACGGTCAATACCCGTGACGTTGCTATTCCGCTTTCCGATGCGGATAAGGCATATGTGGAAAAACGTATGCTGCTGTCCGATGTTAATGACAAAAATAATTTCATACCGCTGAACAATAAATTTACTTCCAGCGAACAGTTTACTACTTCCGGATTTTCACCTGCAATGCATTCGCTTATAAGCAGGGCCGCCGGTGCCGGCTTTACTAACGTTGTTATAGACAGCGACGGTATCCGCAGGCGTATTGAACTTCTTTATGAACATGACGGAAAATACCTTCCTCAGCTCACGTTTGCACCTCTGCTCCATATTCTGGATGCGCAGAGCATGGAACGCACAAAAAGAACCCTTATTGTTCATGGTGCGCTTTTGCCCGAAAGAAGGATCCGGACTGATATACGAATTCCGCTCGATCAGCACGGTAGAATGCTTATAAACTGGCTGCATGAACCTCAGGGAAAATCTTTCAGAAATGAATCTCTTTTGTTTTTGAAGCAGCTTGATTCAATGGAAGATAATATAGTGAGCAGCTTGAAATATATTCAGTCAAACAGACTTACAAATTCATACGGTGTTGATTTTGAATACGTAACTGCGGCGCAGGAACTTATAAAGGAATATGATGATATTACAGCGGAAAAACAGCAGCTGCTTGAAAAATGTACAGGATATGACGACAGCGGTAAAGTGATCGACGGTATAACACCGGAAGAGTATAACGCATATTTTTCAAAAAGAAATACATTTTATAACGATATAAAACTGTTTATTGATGCTGATTATATGCAGTCAATAAATTCATGCGGTCCGGATTTAATAAAAACGATAGGAAAAACACAGACTGATGATTTTCTGGCTAAAATGAAAGAAAATTTTGATTCAGTCAAAAACGAAGACGAAACATTCGAACAATATATAACCTCTATGAGAAAGTCGTATAAAGATTCGTTCTGTATTATCGGTAATATAGCTTCCAGTACGACTGATCTTGGAACGAATCCGTTTTTTGGAAATTATCCGAATGTCGGTACGCACGCGAATGTCTTTAACACAATCATTCAGCAGGACTTTATAAAACCTGTTTCATGGCTGTACGGAATGCTTATAGCATGTATATCACTGTTTTTTGTAATGCTGCTTTCTCATGAAAAGGCTGATGCCAGACAGAACATAGCAGGAGGAATTTGTGTAATAGGTGTCATTGTACTCATGATTCTTCTTATGGTTGCATTCGGGTGGTATATACCGCTTGTTGCTTCTTCTTTATTTATAATTACAGAATATATTGCAGAAATTATAATCCGCTTTACCTCCAGTGAAAAAGAAAAGGGATTCCTCCGGCAGGCTTTCTCTACCTATTTGTCGAAGGAAGTTGTCAATGAAATAGTCAACGACCCGGGAAAACTTACACTTGGAGGAGAAGATAAACACATTACGGCCCTCTTTACCGATATAAAAAGCTTTTCGTCTTTCAGCGAAATGGTAACACCGACGAGACTTGTATCTATTTTGAATGAGTATCTCGGATTATTGAGCGATATAATACTTCAATACGGTGGAACTATAGACAAATATATCGGCGATGAAATTGTTTCGTTCTTCGGTGCTCCGCTCGATCTGAGTGATCATGCATTCAGGGCATGTGCGGCAGGTGTCCGGATGAAACAGGCTGAGAAACTGTATAACGAAAAACATCTTGCGGACAAATCAATTCCCCGTGAGCTTGAAACTCGTGTCGGTGTTAATACGGGAAATATGGTTGTTGGAAACATGGGTACAAGCATGAAAATGAACTATACTATCATGGGTAACGATGTAAACCTTGCAAGCCGTCTTGAGGGGGTTAATAAAATATATAAATCCTGGGTTCTTGTCTCTGAACAGACATGGAAAGAAGCTGACAGTGGTCAGCATAAGGACGAACTTGTTTCCCGCCGTCTTGATAAAGTGCGCGTAGTCGGCATAAATAAACCGGTACAATTATATAATATACTTGGTTTTAAAAAAGAAATGGAGCCGGGACAACTTGCAGAAATAGATGCTTTCCATGCAGCACTTGATAAATACCTTGAAAAAGATTTCAGAACTGCAGGAAAAATGTTTATGGAAGCTAATCATATGAATCCGGGGGATGAAGCCGCTCTTATTTTTGCTGACCGGTGCAAGACTTATATAGAGCAGGGGATTCCTGAAAACTGGGACGGTGTTATGAATATGACGACAAAATAAACTTCACGGGGATTAGTCTTGAATAAAATACGGATTTGCATAAAATAGATAAAGATGCCCTGCTTCCGGGAGTCTAAAAGCTGGAAACTGAAAAGCTCCCGAAAGCAGGGCTGATTTTTTTTAATTTCTGTTTTTATATTAATCGGCTTAAACAATACCTGTAAGCATATAAAATAATACGCATAAGAACGGCACAAGAAATTTCATAAGCAGAATGACGATGATGTCGAAATATGACTCCTTGTGCGTCAGGCCGCAGATTGCAAACATTGTCACAAGTGCACCGCAGTGAGGAACAGGATCTATTCCGATTGCGGAAATTGCCACAATTCTGTGTAACACATCAAGCGGTATACCTGCACTGGAAGCCATCTGTGCCCACTGCGCTCCGAATTTTGACAGAGCAATCGTCATACCGCTTGATGCTGAACCGGTAATACCCCCCATAAGGCTGGTACTCAGAACAGCAGAGAACAGCGGATTACCGTTTGCGCTGAGCTTCATGAGCATTTCGCTGATAATACCGAAACCAGCCACGCTTGTTATAACGCAGCCGAACGCATAGCCTGAAGCAACGTTGAATACGGCCGTACCGGAAGATATGGACGATTCATTAAGAACTTTCAGAAATCCGTCTTTATTTGGTTTTTTATCTGCTGCTGAAGCAAAAAGTTTTTTCCGTCCTATAATGACTGCAAGTACGGAAGATACTATTGTTGCAAATGTAATAGACCATATTGACGAAACATTCCATGTTATCCAGCTCCACTTGAACGGATTATTTATGAAAATATTCAGAACAATAACCGTAACAAGCGGTATAAGCGATATGCCCCAGTATGGAAGGGCTTCCGCAGATATGTATTCAGTCTCTGCTTCTGTATGATTCCCGTATCCTTCGCCCTTACTCATAAGATATTTTGAACGGTATCCGAGCCAGCCGAGTCCGATTGCAAGATATAAAACCGTTGCAAATAAGCCTATGCCGATACCGGACCATGTTGAAGTACCGAAGTACGTCGACGGAATAATATTCTGGATCTGGGGCGTGCCGGGAAGTGCTACCATAGTAAAGGTAAAAATACCGATCCACAGCGCTGCAGGCAGCAGTCTTTTCGGCATTCCGGCTCTTTTAAAGAGTATTGCACCGAACGGATACATGACGAATGCAACGACAAACACGCTCAATCCGCCGTATGTAAGAACTGCGCATCCAAGAATAACTGCAAGAAGTGCCCGTTTAGGCCCCAGCAGTTCTACGATTTTATTCGCAATGGAAGCAGCAAGTCCTCCCTTTTCCATAATTTTTGCAAAGACTGCGCCGAAGAGAAATATCGGAAAGTAATTTTTAATATATTCGGCGGCTTTTACCAGATAGACGTTGCCGAGAATGTTAATAAACGATTCTCCCGACCCAATTGCTGCAACAAGCGCAAGAAGCGGTGCGATAAGAATGATAGACCAGCCTTTATAGGCAAGATACATCAGTCCCAGAATTGCAGCAATGATTGCAAATGTACTCAATGTACTCATCTGTTATTTCCTTTCTTCAAATTCAGGATTACCGTGTGTATAATGAGGAAGAAGACGGGGAGACTGTGTCTCCGTATGTATTCCTGCATCCGTACGTTCTTTCTCAAAATCTTTCACATGCTGCAGCGTCAGTTTCTCCGGCATGGAAGTTTTTGCAGCCTGTCTTGCAGCAGCCGTACCTGCAACGCGTCCGAATACGACAACGTCGAGTAACGAATTGCCCATGAGGCGGTTTGTTCCGTGAATACCGCCGCTGGCTTCGCCAGCTACGAACAAATTCGGGATATTGGTACTGCAGTCCTGATTAATATCAACGCCGCCGTTCTGATAGTGCAGCGTCGGGTAGACAAGAATCGGATCCTTTCTGATGTCGATGTCATATTTTGCAAACATGCGCATCATGGCGGGAATACGCTTTTCGATTGTACCTTCACCGTTTTTGAGCTCAATCATAGGAGTGTCAAGCCACACACCGCTGCCCATTCCTGTCGGGATGCCTTTTCCTTTCTTTACTTCGCGGATAATACCGGCTGCTTCGACGTCACGGGTTTCCAGCGGATGGATGAAGACGTCTCCGTCCACATTCACGACTTTTGCGCCGAGCGAGCGTACTTTTTCCGTAACGAGTGCTCCAAGTACCTGCTGCGGAAATGCGGCTCCCGTCGGATGATACTGCAGAGAATATTCATAAAGAAGTTTTGCGCCGGCACGGTATGCAAGGACAAGTCCGTCTGCCGTTGCACCGTAATGATTCGACGTAGGAAAACCCTGATAGTGCATGCGTCCGGCTCCGCCTGTAGCGATAATGACCGTCTTTGCCTTTGCAATAAGTAGCTGTTTTGTTTCCATATTCATAAGAACGGCACCGGCACAGTTTCCTTTTTCATCTTTGATAAGCTCTATTGCTGCGGTAAAATCAACAACCTTGATGTTGTTCTCGCGGTTGAATACTTCGTCACGGAGCGTGCGCATGATTTCAGCACCGGAATAGTCCTTACACGCATGCATACGCTTGCGGCTTGTTCCGCCGCCGTGCGTCGTGACCATTGTTCCGTCTGAAGTTTTATCGAATTCAACTCCGAGGTTATTAAGCCACTGGATTGTTTCCGGTGCTTTTGTAACAAGTTCGTAGACAAGTTCTTTCTTTGCCATAAAATGGCCGCCGCCGAATGCATCAAGAAAGTGCTGCTGAGGAGAATCGTTTGCCTTATCGGCAGCCTGAATGCCGCCTTCTGCCATCATCGTATTCGCGTCTCCTACGCGGAGTTTTGTAACGACCAGAACTTTCTGACCGGCATTATCTGCTTCGATTGCAGCCGACGTACCGGCTCCGCCGCCGCCGATAATGAGGACGTCGGTTTCATAGTCGGGATGGGTCAAATCAATCTGAGAAGGTTCAACACGCGGCTTTCCCTGTAATATGTCGACCAGCTCAAGAGGAGCTTTCTCTCCTTTGTTCGGTCCTATTGTAAGTTCAGTAAACTGTGATTTTATATGATCGGGATGGTACTCATTAAGTACTGCGTCCTTTTCGTCGGCAGTCATGCGGCGCGGTTCAAGCGCAGCATTTGCTTCCCGTTTAGCGGCAACTTTCGCCGCCGATTCCTGCATAATTCCTGTATACATTGCATATACTCCTTATGTTGCAGCCCCAGCGCCTCGGACGGCGCGTCGGCAGTTTATTAAAATATCAGCTGGTTTATGCGGAGCAGAAACCAGCAAAACGCAACTGGCATGTATGTCAGTTGCGTGACAAACTCACGGAACAACAATGACACGGATGTCATTGTTGTGACAACCTCATGATTCAATTTCCCTGTTGTTGTACAGTTCTTTGAGCTCGTCAAGCGGCTTATCCATAACAGCTTCAATCAGCGCTTCAAACTTTCCGTCCCTGATTTCCTGAACGCGTTCGGTAAGATGCTTTGACTCGGGCTGAATGTATTTACCGTTCAGACGGCGTGCAAGTTCTGCAACCTGCGGATGACTGATACCGGCAGGGCAGCGTGAAGAGCAGATACCGCACATGACGCAGTCGAACGACTCATCCGCGCATTTCTGGAATTCGCCGCGCTGAGCATATGCAATGTACTGCATCGTCTTAAGTCCCTGCGGGCATGCACGTGTACATGCATTGCAGCCGATACATGCATAGATTTCAGGATACAGCTGCATCATGATCTGCTGTTCAGGTTTAATTTTATTAATGTCGTACACCTGCTTAACAAGAGGAAAGAAGGGGAGCGTCGCGATATACATGTTGTCTTCAACTTTCGTCTGGCAGGCAAGACACGTCTTCAGCTGGTTCTGTCCCTTGATGCGGTAAATCGTTGCACACGCACCGCAGAAGCCGTTCCTGCATCCGCACCCGCGTACAAGCTGGTATCCGGCATATTCCATCGCGTTCATAATAGTAAGCTGCGACGGAACTTCATATTTCTTTCCAAAAAGGTAAATGTTTACCATTTCTTTATTTTCGTCTGACATTTATTAACCTCGTAATAGATGATTGACAAAGCGCCATGGATGGCGCGTCAAAATGTAGTTTTATAACCTGCGAGTTTTTGTAAAACAAAAACTCGCAGAGTCAAAATGACAGGATGTCATTTTGACGTCTAATACTCCGGAGGCAGTTCTCCCAGCTGATCGAAACTGAATACCGGACCGTCCTTGCAGACATATTTGTCACCGATATTGCATCTTCCGCATTTACCAATACCGCATTTCATACGCATTTCCATTGTTGTAAAAACCTGCGTATCTTTGAAACCGAGTTCCTTAAGTCCTGCAAGTGTAAGATGAATAAGAATCGGTGGTCCGCACATAATGACGGTATAGCTCGGATCTGGATTAAGCTCCTTTACGTATGTCGGAACAAAGCCTACGTGTCCGTCCCAGTCTGGCTGTGCTTTATCGATTGTGAGGCAGACGTTAAAATCTTTTTCCTTCATCCATTCTTCGCTGATTTCTTTATATGTTACAAGGTCCTGTTTTGAACGGGAACCGTATACAATCATTACTTTTCCGTATTTTTCACGGTGGGCACGTACATAGTTGATAACACTGTGGAGTGGAGCAAGTCCGATACCGCCGGCAACAAACAACAGGTTTTTACCTTTGAAAGATGTTTCTACGGGGAATCCGTTTCCGAGCGGCCCGCGGACGGCAATTTCCTGTCCGGGTTCAACCGAATGAAGCCACGTGGTAACACATCCGCATTTTTTTATTGAGAATTCCTGATAATCGGGAATTGTCGGTGAAGACGTGATCGAAATCATTGATTCGCCGACTCCGGGAACTTCGATAATTGCGCACTGTCCGGGAATATGTTCAAACAGTTTCTTTCCGTCGCGGCCGACGACGCGGAATGTCTTTACATCGCCTGTTTCCTGACGGATATCCGTTATGACGCCGATGTACGGAATTAATGCATCTTTTTCCATATTATTTTGCTCCTTCGGGTTGGTCGGGCGTTTCATCTATTGTTTTTATGACTTTTACAATGTTCATGTGAATCGGGCAGCTTTCAAGGCAGCGTCCGCATCCTACGCAGCTCTTTACTCCTTTGTGGTCCATGGGGTAGTAAACGAGTTTATGCATAAAACGCTGACGGAACCGCTCTTTCTGAGTAAGACGCGGATTTGCAGCAGCCATTTTTGTAAAATCGGAATACATGCAGCTGTCCCAGCAGCGGAACTGTTTGATTCCGTCTCCTGTATCGAAACTGCGCACATCGAAACACATGCAGGTGGGGCATACGTACGTACACGTTCCGCAGCCAAGACACGCTTCAGAAAGACTGTCCCAGACTTTCGAATTAAAAATCTTGAGCATGTTTTCGCCGGAATATTTTGTAAGATCAAGCTTTACGAACGGCAGATTTGAAATTTTTTCTCGTGTGACATTCTGCTGCGATTCAACAACTTTTGAGTCGCTTTCTTTGAGCAGAGACTTTACGCTGTCGATCAGTCTGTTTCCCTTGTCCGTATTCGGCTGAAGATAGACGTTTCCGTCTGCCATCCATGCACTCACATCGCCTTTCGGATCGGCTGCATCTATATCATACAGTTTGCAGAAACATGTCTGAGCCGGATCGGTACATGCAAGTGTAACAACCGTTCCATGTTCGCGCCTGTTCTTATAATAGGTATCAACCGGCTTCATATTGATATATACGTCGTCGACGATTGCAAAGCTTGCCGCATCGCACGCGCGTACGCCGAATACGACAAAATCTTCAAGCTCTTTCCGCGGATCTTCGACTTCAATTTTCCTGCCGTTCATCTTGAAATTAACAAGATTTTCCGTCTTTGGGAAGAAGAAATCTTTCGCCGAACGCACAGTTTTGAGTGCTTTACTCATCTGTACGCCATTTTCCCAGCGTTTGAAATCAGCTTTACCGGAATTATTGTCTACCGGAATATAGAGCGGCCCCCTGGAACCGATTGTTTCGAATAATGCATCAAGTTGTGATAACGGTAAAACGTACATTATCTGCCTCCATTGCAATTGCATTGCGTTGCACCGGCTGTATCACGGGTATTCACAACGCCTGGGTTTGCATCGTCTTTTGTCCATGTAAGCATCGGCGGCTTCGTTTCCATATCACTGCCGGCCATATACGGTCCGTACAGTTCGTTGATGTCTTTTATAAATTTACGGTTAAGCAGATGAAGCGGAATATTCTGCGGGCAGACACGTGAACATTCACCGCAGTCTGTACACCGTCCGGCAACGTGCCATGCGCGGATAATATGGAACATGCTTTCTTCAAAATCATCTGCCGCAACTTTCTGTGCAGCACCGCTGTCAGGATTATCGAAAATGCAGTGTTCGCAGGTACAGGCCGGACACACGTTGCGGCATGCGTTGCATCTGATGCACCGCGAAAGTTCACCCTGCCAGAATGCAAAACGTTCGTCGGGAGACATAGCTTCGATTTTTTCCACCATATCGAATCTGTTGGAATCCTGTACACTGCCGTCTTCGCCGATAAGTTCGTCGTAGGTGACATGCTTTTTACTCTTGCAGACTGTGCAGCGTTCAGAAAGTTCCTTTTTTTCAGGATCTTTCATACCGTCGCACGGAATGCCGACGGCATACACGTCGTCGCGGTTAATACGGTGTTCTTTGAGCAGTTCAGTAAAACTGTAGGTGTCGCACGGCTTTAAAAAAACAAGTATTTTTGCCTGTGGTTCCGGCTGTTCAGCAGCATTCGGATCCTTCATTTTTGCCATTTTGTTGTTCATGCGTACCGTATCTTTTGCTGTCTCGATTTTCCGCGTTTCTTTTACGAGATATTTTGAGAGATTCGCACCGCACCATTCGTTGTATACGAAATTATTTTCAATATCTTCCGCAGTTGTAAAAAGAGAAGGGGTGACGTCGTAATCAAAAAGTCCTTTGCGCCATCCGATTACTAGCTGAACTTTACCGCTGGAAAGAAGCTCCTTCGCGCGGGAGACAAGCTGCGAACTTATTTTGTTGTCTTGCATCTGAGATCCTCCAGCCGTTTATTTTCTCCAAGTTTTGTAACAGTCTCGACGAAATCCTGCATTGTTTTTGCAAACCGTGCACCTTCTGCGGCTGATACCCATTCGACACGCGTACGTCCCTTTTCAATACCCATGAAATTGAGCATTGAAAAGAGGAGTGTCATGCGGCGGCGTGCGAAATAGTTGCCGCTCGTATAGTGACAGTCGCCGGGATGGCAG
>Ga0172378_10006219_pt1 | contig 11161 bp, 7 predicted proteins | sample GrowelOW332metaG_FD_119755 | JGI IMG/M metagenome (GOLD analysis project Ga0172378, IMG submission 119755) | Groundwater microbial communities from an aquifer near a municipal landfill in Southern Ontario, Canada - Pumphouse #3_1 metaG | ecosystem: Environmental > Aquatic > Deep subsurface >... | reverse complement strand
TAGCCCTAAAATGGGTCGAGAAGCGTGTTCTTTCTGAGGCTTTTGTATTGCTTCCTCAATATGAAGAAAATTCTTTACCAGCCCTACTTCCCCAAAAGGAATACCATCTTGAACCATGCCAAATGGACCAGGATTCATTCCCAAAAATAAAATTTTCACCTTTTTTCTGGCAAAGTTTTCAATATACTTCTTATGCATGTCCCATGCATAAGAAAGTGGATTATAGATAAAGAACTCAGGGGCTTTAAGCTTTAAAGCCTGTTTATCCATATCAGCTGAAAACTTTTTTGTACATTTAAGTAACATATCTACCGTATTTTTCATAAAATAATCATTTACCCCACTAGTCAAAATATTCTCTCTCGCCTATTATCCTTAGTATGGAAAATGGTGCTAGGAAAATCAAGGCGTTACTATTCGATAAAGATGGAACGCTGTATGACAATGCCGAAATATGGCAAGGAATCTTTAGAAAATCTATAAAGAAAGCCCTTCAAGACTTCGGCTGGGATAATCACATTGGCTGGGATGACGATTTACTGACACTTCTCGGTTACGATGGTGAAGGGAAACCTATATCACAAGGACTTGTTTTTAACCATAGAAAACGAAACATTTTAAAAAGGTCTTTACGATTTTGCATCAGTCACAGAATCTTAGTTCACCGTTTTATCAAACTTGCAAACACAATTTATGCATACTGTGATCAATTACTTGAAGACAGAATCAAACAAATTGATTTTACTCCCTTAGAAGATTTGTTTCATGAATTGAAAAAGAAGGGATATATTCTTGGTTTAATTACACAAGACAAAGAGTCTTCAACCGATGTATTTCTCAAATACATGGGGATTGCTGATTGTCTAGATTTTGTAACCAACCGTAGTGATAAATTACCAAAGAAACCAAATCCAAAATCATTTAATGTATTCTGTGAAAAATTCCACCTCGAAAGCGGTGAAGTTGCTTTTGTTGGTGATAGTAAAGTTGACATGGAATATGCCCAAAATGCCCTTGCTGGCTATAAAATAGGGATTCTTTGGGGATCTGGAGACAAAGAAGCGCTTGAAAAGGGTGCAGATATTATCTATCCCGATATCTATGGTCTCTACTCAGATACGGTTTTATTTGAAGAATAAAACAGGACAAAGGTCTCGGTACTTTTATGCAGTACATCAAGTATTCACTGTATCAAAATATTACCATTATTGACATTGAAACAAGTAGGTGTCAATATCAGTAACTATGAGTGTTCAGCAAATAACACTCGTCTTTAATTATATAGGAATAAAACTTAATGGAATACACATGGATTACCAAACTCGCACCATACAAAGATAAATTATTCACAGGTGAATGGCCAACCATTACACAAGCCTTTCAGATAACCTTGAGTAAATTTCCAGATAAACCCTGTTTTACTACTTTTAATCCCAACCGATTAACCTATACTTTTGCCGATGTAAACGCTCATTTATTGAGAATTAGTTCGTACCTGAGAGAAAAAGGTCTTACACCCGGTGATAAAGTTGTTATCAATGGAAAAAACAGCATAGAATGGGCTTTAAGCTACCTTGCAATTAACTTTGCAGGCGGTATTGTTGTGCCTTTAGATAATCAAATGAACAAGGATCGCCTGATTCAATTGATTCGTTTTTGCGATGCAAAATACATCATTGCCGATACCATGGTTTTAAATAATATTCAAAAGAAAGATGCTTCGCTCCTCTCTGAGATGAAAGAGGTCATTCGCATGACGGGAAAAGGTCCCGGCGAATATCCACCATTAATGGACCTGCAACCGACGACAATCAAAGAGGCCTATCATGGCAGCGAAACCGATATCGCGGCAATCCTCTTTACCAGTGGTACCACTGGCATGGAAAAGGGTGTTGTCCTTACCCAAAAGAATATTATCAGTGATGCATTTCAAGTATGTGACCCAAACTATCTTCCGGTAAGTGAACAAGATGTGCTTTATGCACTCCTTCCCCTTCACCACAGTTACTGTTGTACCGCCGTCCTGATAGAAACCGTTGTGATTGGTTGTGAATGTGTCTTTGGTCATGGTATTGTCATCTCTCGTATGATCAATGACCTGAAGCAAGGGAATATTACCTTTTTCATGGGAATTCCTTTACTGTATAATAAGTTACTCAACGGTATGCTTAAGGAAATTAAGAAGAAAGGTCCCTTTATCAATGCCTATGTGCATACCTTGATGTGGATTAATGGATTTTTTAAGAAATACTTCAACAAAAATCCGCTTCGTGGATACTTCAATAAAATTCTTCTCGACAAAATTGGCTTTGCACACAATAAAATTTTAATCTGTGGTGCAGGTCCTTTGGCTCCTCGTGTTTTCAAACAATATCAACAGTTGGGTCTTGATTTTATTCAAGGGTATGGTTTAACCGAAACCAGTCCTATTGTTGCACTCAATCCGACCTATCATTTTAAGGTCGATAGTGTGGGTAAAATACTTCCTTTAATTGATGCTAAAATCATCAATAAAGATGAAAAAGGCATTGGTGAATTGGTAGTAAAGGGATCGATTACCACCCAAGGGTATTATAAAGATGAAGAAAATACCAAGCAGCTATTTACCGAAGATGGATACCTCAAAACTGGGGACCTTGGATATTTGGACAAAGAAAATTACATGTTCCTCAAGGGAAGAACAAAGAATGTCATTGTCACCGAAGGGGGGAAAAATGTTTTCCCTGAAGAAATTGAAGATATGTTCCAACTCTATTCACAAGTGGACCAAATCTTAATTCGAGGATATCAAGAAAAGAAAGAGTATCCCACTGAGATGATTGAAGCAGTTATTTATCCATCAAAGGAATACTTTGCAGGAAAAGAGAACACAAAAGAAGCAGAAATTAATACCATTATTTCTACCATCAACAAGAATCTTTCCGGATACAAAAAAATTACCAAACTAACGCTCATCGATCATCCTATGGCTACGACAAGTACCCGTAAAATTAAGAGAAATTTGGTTCGTTTATAAATACATAAACATCAATCTCAAAGGCCTGACAAAATACCATTTTTCCAGGCCTTTTTTTATCACTTACTTGTACACTTTCGCTCTCTGCATTACTCTTAAGACAATTCAATTACCAGATAAGCACGAGGATACAATGAATATATTAATTAAAAATGCTTTAGTGATTCCGATGACACAAAGAAACTATAGCTACAAGGGTGATCTCTTCATTCAAGATGGGGTTTTTGTCGATGGAACAGACTTTCACGCAGATAAAATTATTGATGCAGAAGGAATGATTGCACTTCCTTCATTAGTCAATGCACATACCCACACCCCAATGGAATTGATGCGTAACTATAAAGATACCGCACCTAATCTCATGGCTTGGCTCTCTGAGATATTTCCCCTTGAAGATAAGCTGGTCGATAATGATATTTACTGGGCAAGTAAATTGGCTATCGCAGAAATGATTCAAAGTGGTTGCACCACCTTCAGTGATATGTATTTCATGCAAGAAAACACCATCAGAGCAGCTCAAGAATCAGGAGTACGAGGCGTTATTGGTCTCACCCTCTTTGGTGATGAAGAAGAGACAAAAAAGAGAATTGCCATTTTTGAAAAGTTTTTGCCACGTTATCAAGACGAGGAAAAGATTTCCTTTATGGTTGCACCACATGCAATTTATACCACCACCATTGGTAGCTACCAAACTGCTCATGACTGGATTGTAAAAAATCCACAAATAAAAGGCATGCATACCCACATGAGTGAAACAATGACAGAAGTAAATGATTGCCTTAAATCACATAATACGACTCCTTTATGCTACTTAAAGGATAATGGAGTCCTTGAAGGCATTAAAGTGGTACTTGCTCATGGGGTTCATTTGACCGAAGAAGAGATGAAAATTTGTAATGATTATGGTATCTCTGTTGCCCATAATCCAAGCAGTAATTGTAAACTTGCAAGCGGTATTGCGCCCCTCTCTCAACTGAGAAAAGCAGGTATTAACCTCGCTCTGGGTACCGATGGTTCGAGTAGTAACAACAACCAAGACATGTTTGAAGAAATGCATGTTGCCGCATTACTCAGTACGGTAAGTACCATGGATCCCATGGCAAATACCCCATATGATATTCTTTCCATGGCAACTATTGGAGGAGCAAGAGCGGTAGGTCTTGGTTCAAAAATTGGTACGATAGAAGAGGGAAAAGATGCTGATTGTATTTTGATTAATACCAAAACACCCCACCTCACCCCACTCAATGATCCTTTCTCTGCACTTGTTTTTGCTGCACAAGGTTCCGATGTTGATACCGTTCTGTGTAAAGGTGAAATACTCATGGAAAAGAGAAGGCTCACCACCATCGATGTCAATGAAGTAATGGAGCAGACAAACGCCTGTTGGGAAGATTTAAAGAAGCGATAATACAAAGAAGACATCGCTATAGGAAAGGACTGCACCTTTGTCAGGAACTGACAAAAGAGCAGTCCTTTTGCATCGCTCTTCCTTTTGTACTCTCATCGAGAAAATACACACTCGTACACCAAACCCAATGTTTTTACATACAAACACAAGATTTTCCTCTTTTCCAACATTTTTGCCATAAATGGTCCATTTCATCGCAAAAATGAGGACAATAATCAAAAATAAGCACAAAATCTGCATAGAATCATCAAAATACGTCACATTAGATAAAAAGGTACATACTGCAGTTCCACTCACGATGAACGTGCTATTTTTGATATAACGCTTCCTTTTCCTTGGATACAGACACTACCGCTGTATTGAAAAGAGAGGAAAAATACGAGAAAACATACCATAATTTGTTGATAGAGTCTCATTTATGAAAGTTACTCAATAAAATAGCTCATTTATTTCCCTTTAGGTACTAAAAAATACTTTACCATTTTTGATATTTCATTTAATATGCATTTATTGCATAAATAAGTGAATATTTATGCAATAAATATTTCATATTGTTTAAAAGGGGGCATTTTTAATGCACGCTGCAACTCAAAAAATATTGGATCATGTTGTCCAACTAGACCCAAATCAACCTGAATTTATTCAAGCGGTGACCACATTCCTCAATTCTGTCGATAGTGTAGTTGAAGAAGAACCACAGTTGATCTATCACAAGGTACTCGATCGTTTAGTCGAACCAGAAAGACTGGTTCAATTTAGAATTCCTTGGACCGATGACAATGGAAAACTCCAAATCAATAGAGGATTTAGAATTCAGCATAACAGTGCAATTGGTCCTTACAAGGGTGGAATTCGTCTTCACCCATCAGTAAACCTTTCTATTTTAAAATTTCTCGCTTTTGAACAAACATTTAAAAATAGCTTAACCGGTCTTCCTATGGGCGGTGCTAAAGGTGGTTCAGACTTTAATCCAAAGGGTAAAAGTGATAATGAAGTGATGCGTTTCTGTCAAAGCTTTATGACTGAATTATTCAGACATATTGGTCCAAATACCGATGTACCTGCAGGTGATATTGGTACCGGTGCCCGTGAAATTGGGTATATGTTTGGTCAGTACAAAAGACTTAGAAATGAATTCAGTGGTATTTTAACCGGTAAAGGACTCTCTTTTGGTGGTTCACTTACCCGTCCTGAAGCAACTGGTTATGGTTTGATTTATCTTTCAAAAGCTGTTTTGAATGGTGAAGGAAAAGACTTACAAGGCAAAACTTGTTTAGTTTCTGGAAGTGGTAATGTTGCTCAATATACCGTAGAAAAAATTAATACCTTCGGTGGTAAAGTCATCACGCTCTCCGATTCCTCAGGGGTTATTATTGATAAAGCTGGTATTGATACAGAGAAATTAGAATGGGTAAAAACACTGAAAACAGTGCGTCGTGGCAGAATTAAAGAATATGCCGATCAATTCCCAGGTTCAGTCTATATTCCTCGTACAGGAAATGAAGCATTCAATGTGCTTTGGAATACCAAAGCAGATTATGCATTCCCTTGTGCAACACAAAATGAAATCAACGGCCAAGATGCAAAGAACATTGTTGCAAATGGCGTACAAATGGTTGCAGAAGGTGCGAACATGCCTTCAACCATCGATGCACAAAAGGTATTTAAAGAATCAGGGATTCTTTTTGTTCCAGCAAAAGCTGCCAATGCAGGTGGTGTTGCCGTATCTGGACTTGAAATGAGTCAGAACAGCGAACGTATTGCATGGACAAAAGAACAAGTTGACCAGAGACTCCAAAACATCATGTTGGACATCTATACCAATATCAGCGAAGCTGCTGATCGCTATAGTACCCATAATAACTTTGTTGATGGTGCAAACATCGCAGGATTCCTCAAAGTTGCAGATGCTATGCTGGCTCAGGGATACGTCTAGACCCAGAACAACACAATTGTAGTAAAAAAGAGAAGGTTTTTAAGCCTTCTCTTTTTTATGCTCTTTGAATTTCACATATTTTTTTGCAAAAGCTCTTGCATAAATTAGTCAGAGGTATTATTCTCTTATTAAGAATAGTTATTAATAGATAATCATTATCAAAGTATTGAAATAATAATGAATTACGATTATTCTTTTAATTGTACCAATTCAATGGTAGAATTCAAACAAGGAGTTAGATAAATGAAAGAAACAGATTTTTATTACTGTAAACATTGTGGTAACATTATCACAAAGATTCATGATTCAGGTGTTAAAGTAGTATGTTGTGGTGAAGAAATGACCAAACTCGAAATCAATCCAGCTGGAGCTGCTCCAGAAAAGCATCTTCCTGTTATCAGTGTTGAAGGCAACTTAGTTACCGTTAAAGTAAGTACCGTTGCACATCCAATGGTTGAAAAACATTTTATTGAATGGATTTATATCATTACCGAACAAGGTGAACAGAGAAAGACTCTCAAACCTGGTGATGCTCCAGAAGCAACATTTGCACTTGCTGAAGGTGACAAAGTACTTGCAGCATATGAATATTGCAATCTTCATGGTCTGTGCAGAACAGAACTATAAGACAACAACGAGTAGCTTTTTACTCGCATAAGAAAATAGGCCGATTCTTTCAACATCATGAAAGGAGCGGCCTCTTTTATACGCTTTCACAAAGGAGCGACATTGCTCCCAAGAAAAACAAAAACCCCCTCACAATCTAACAAAGATTGAAAGGGGGGTTCATACATACCTTTCGTTATTTAACGATGAGTCTAAAGAATTTTTTCTTACCAGCTTTCAGCAGTAGTTCTTGATGCTCATCTAAGAGATCAGCCTTTACCACATACTTGGTATCAGTAATCTTTGTACCGTTGATAGAAACACCACCACCGGTAACGAGACGTCTTGCGTCACTATTACTGCTACATAGGCCTACAGAGCTGTACAGAGCCAAGAGAGGAAGACCCTCTTCAAGTTCAGCTACAGTAATTTCTTTACTTGGCATTCCTTCTCTCTGTTCTTTTGATGCTCCACCGTTACTTCCAAAAACAGCCTTGGCTGCAGTTTTAGCTTTTTCAGCCTCTTCTTCACCATGGATAATCTTGGTTTGTTCGTAGGCAAGTCTTTCCTTTGCTTCGTTAATGTTCACACCAGGTTTTTCATAATCAGCAATTTCCTCTAGAGGAAGGAAGGTGAAAAGTTTCATGAAGCGGATAACATCTGCATCATTCACATTTCTCCAATACTGATAGAAATCATAAGGACTAAACATGGTAGGATCAAGGAATACTGCACCCTTTTCACTCTTACCCATCTTCTTGCCATCGGCACGAGTAATAAGATTAAAAGTAAGACCGTAACATTCAGCACCTTCAGTTTTGCGAATCAAATCAATACCAGCAACAATATTACCCCATTGATCATCACCACCAACCTGCAAACGACAACCTTCATTTCGATACAAAGTAAGGAAATCATAGGATTGTAGTAATTGATAATTAAATTCAATGAAAGATAAACCGCGTTCAAGTCTTTGTTTATATGACTCAAACGTAAGCATTCTGTTGACGGAGAAGTGACGACCAATGTTTCGTAAGAAATCAATGTAGTTCAAGTTTGTCAACCAATCTGCATTGTTTAACATTCTTGCCTTACCAAAACCGTCAGCACTTCTATCACTAAAATCAACGACTTTACCCAGTTGATTCCAGAGACTTTTACTATTCTCTGCAACCTGTTCAGGGGTCAGCATTTTACGCATTTCAGTTTTACCTGAAGGATCGCCAATCATAGCGGTACCACCACCGACAAGAACGATAGGATTATGTCCTGCTTCCTGTAAATGGTGCATGGCAAAAATAGGTACCATATGGCCCACATGGATAGATTTACCGGTTGGGTCTACCCCTGCGTACATAGTGACTTTTTCTTTATCCATAAGATCTGAGAGGGCTTCGATATCGGTACTCGATTTGACAAAGCCTCTGTCGATTAATGTTTGAATTGCGCTATTCATAAATTATACTCTCTTGTAGTCTTTTGTAGCAGCCTTCATAGTTGCAACCAATTCAGCAACAGGTACACGAACCTGCTTCATTGAATCTCTGAAACGTAGGGTTACGGTATCATTTTCCATCGTGTCATAATCGATAGTGACACAATATGGCGTACCAATTTCATCCATTCTTCTGTAACGACGTCCAACAGCACCACTCTGATCATAGAATACAGTGAAATCTGCTCGCAAAGCCTTTTCAATTTCTTTTGCTTTTTCAGCAAGACCATCTTTCTTTACAAGAGGAAGAATACCAACGGTAATTGGAGCAATGGAAGGATGGAAGTGCATCACTGTTCTTGTATCAGTTTTACCCTTTTCATCAGTAATCTCTTCTTCTTCGTATGCGTCACATAAAGCCATCAATACGTTACGAGTCAAACCAGCACTGGTTTCAACAACATAAGGAATATACTTTTCGTGTGTAACAGGATCCATGTAATCTTGTGTTTTACCACAGAATTTACTGTGTTGCGTAAGGTCATAATCGGTTCGATCATGCACACCCTCAAGTTCCTGCCATCCCATTGGGAACAAGAATTCAATATCATATGCATCTTTTGCATAGAAAGCCAATTCATTTGGACCGTGCTGATGCCATCTGAGGTGATCTCTGCGAATACCGAGTTTATCATAGAAATTAATTCTCTGTTCTCTCCAGTATGGGAACCATGTATCATCACTACCTGGCTGACAGAAGAATTGCATTTCCATCTGTTCGAATTCACATGATCTAAAGATAAAGTTCTTTGTGGTGATTTCGTTACGGAAAGATTTACCAACCTGAGCAATACCAAAAGGAACCTTTACACGAGAAGAAGCAACAACGTTCTTAAAGTTGACGTAAATACCCTGAGCTGTTTCAGGTCGGAGATACACCGTAGAAGCATCATCACTATTTGCACCAATATGAGTTGCAAACATTAAATTGAAGTTCTTTGGTTCGGTAAAGCTATCTTTATTACCACAAACAGGACAAGGCTTGGTGAGGTCAATCTGATCAGAGCGGAATCTGCTCTTACAAATCTTACAGTCAACCATTGGATCGCTGAAATTGGAAATATGACCACTTGCTTCCCAAACTTTACTTGCCATGAGAATAGATGCATCAAGACCAACAATATTTTCGTGAAGTTGGGTCATTTCTTTCCACCACATGTCACGAATGTTGTTCTTCAATTGAACACCCATTGGACCGTAGTCGTAAGCACCGTTTAATCCACCATAAATTTCGCTTGATTGGAAAATGAAACCACGTCTCTTACATAAAGAGACAATCTTATCCATTGTTACTTCACCCATTTATTCTACCTCACTCTCTAACTTTTCTATTGCTCTCTCAATTCGTGCATATGTTTTTTCCTTCCCGAGAAGGTTAATCATATCTTCCATTGGTAGTGTGACATTGCTACTTGCTAATGCTACACGTAATGGTGTGAAAACACCATTTACCTTTAAGCCTTTATCTTTTGCAGTATTACTAATCGCTTCTTCTGTTTCACTAAAAGGTTTCTCTTGTGCAAAACCTTCTTTAATGATTGCAAAATGATCTTTCAATGCTTGAAGAGAAGAAGGAAGATCCATTTTCTTTGCAATAAACATCTCGGTAGGAGAAACTGCAGGATCAGTGAAATAGAAACGAGTTAATTCTACAACATCACCGATTGTTTTGAGTCTTACCTTCACAGAAGGAAGTAAAAGAGTAATCTTTTCATCTTCTTCTGCGCTCAAAGGCGTACTGACAAATCCAGCTTTTACCAAATAAGGGAGAATAAGACTCTTCAGTCTTTCATCACTTGTCTGTCTGATATACTGACCATTAAACCAATCTAATTTCTTATAATCGAAAACACCTGGGGATTTAATAATCTTATTCAAGTCAAATACTTTTTCAAGTTCTTCCTTGGTAAAGAATTCTCTCTCTCCATCAAAAGACCAACCAACAAGACTGACATAATTAAGAAGAGCTTCAGGAAGATATCCCTTTTCTCTAAAATCACGAACACTTGTTGAACCATGTCTCTTACTGAGTTTCTGACCGTCTTTACCCATTACCATAGGAAGATGGCAGTATACAGGTGGTTCCCAGCCAAAAGCTTTGTAAAGGATGACATGTAAAGGACCTGATGGAATCCACTCTTGAGCTCTCAAGATATGGGTAATACCCATCAAATGATCATCAATAACATTGGCAAGGTGATAGGTTGGAAAACCATCACTCTTCAAAAGAATTGGGTCTGGAGAAACATCCTTATTTTTACGGGTAATATCACCCATCAAAACATCATGAAAAGTCGTCTTTCCTTCAGTAGGAACTTTTAACCTGATAACAGGTTTAATGCCTTCTGCTTCTTTTGCGGCTCTTTCTTCTGGTGTTAAGTTTCTACAATGACGATCATACCCTTGCATTGAACTCTTAGAATCTTTCTGTTCTTTTCTTACAGCTTCTAATCTTTCAGGTGTGCAATAGCAATAATAAGCCATTCCCTGATCTACCAATTGTTTTGCGTACTTTTGATAAATATCAAAACGTTCGCTCTGAATGTAAGGGCCATAAGGACCACCAACAACAGGACCTTCATCCCATTTTATGCCAAGCCATTCCAGGGTATCATACAAATCCTGAAGGCTTTCATCACTGTAGCGTTCCTGATCAGTGTCCTCAACACGCAAAATAAATTTTCCGCCCTGACTTCT
>Ga0172378_10006218_pt1 | contig 11163 bp, 8 predicted proteins | sample GrowelOW332metaG_FD_119755 | JGI IMG/M metagenome (GOLD analysis project Ga0172378, IMG submission 119755) | Groundwater microbial communities from an aquifer near a municipal landfill in Southern Ontario, Canada - Pumphouse #3_1 metaG | ecosystem: Environmental > Aquatic > Deep subsurface >... | reverse complement strand
TGTTGAACCGACCAAGGAAAGAGCTGAAAGCAGAAAGTACACCACCATCACCTTGGGTGGAACGGCAAACTTCCAGAGTCCGGCCTTGACAGGGTATGGAACTTTGAATCTGCAAGCAGGTGTTGGTCTTCAAATGAATAACCTGATGACCTTCAATGATAATCTTGGCTTGGGTGTTGATATTGAGCTGATGTACTCCCCGTATAAAGTATCCACGTATGGTTGGACTGCCGCTGTAGGGGATGTCTTCAAGTTTGATTTTGCTACAGCATTCAGCAATCTTGATCATGCAGTTACTCTCTCGATTGCTCCGATGTTGAACATGGAGTTCGGCAAGGTTGCCTTCGACCTTGGTGTCGGTGGCTTCTTCACCTACGGTCCGTCCGTGACTGCCGACAAGATGCTCTACGGTGCTTTTGCCAAGGCAGCGTTCGAGTACAAATTCAACAAGGTCTTCAGCATGGGTGTTGCAGGCAAGTATGGATTTATTCTCAGCGAAGGTACTCCGATGCCACAATTTGCTGAAGGAACGGTCTACATGGGCTTCTCCTTGTAACAAGGTTGCCCATTCATTATAGAAAAGAGCCCAGCAATGGGCTCTTTTTTTCACACAGTGCCTTGACCTCACTTCTTTGGTATGGCTATCATAGAACAAGATAGTGTAAAGGTTTCTTCCTCGTTGCAGGTGTGAGTATGTATTGTTCACCTGTATCACTTGCCTGTACTAGGTAAAAGGATGGTTAGCGTTTTTATGAAAGCAGGCCGAGTGCAAGCATGCATCGACTATATCAAGTTCAATCATGAAGCAGAAGGTTTCGAATTTCCCCAGGAGGAGGAGCAATCGATACGAGGCGTCCTCGAAGGCGATGAGAACGCCGACGAGTTGATTCAATCGTATATTGACAGCCATGCACTCTCAATAGAGTATGTACCTCCAGCTGACGAATTTTCCTTCTATCCCCACACTTCCTCCTTGGTCAATTACTTTTCGATCAAGGAACGCTCGAAGCTCAGAAGAGTGGAAGCTTTTATGGCAAACATCCGTTCAGCCGAAATACTGACCGAAACGGTACAAAATACCTATGATTTCGAATATCTCAAGTCTATTCATGAAAGAATGTTTGGTGATGTATATCCCTCTGCGGGAATGATCCGTACCACCGTTGCCGCCAAACGCACGGTATTCTGCAGTCCTGAATATATCGATAGTGCAGCAGAGGACATTTTCACCCGACTGAGAAAAGACCGGTACCTAGCCAACCTCGACCGCGAGACCTTCATCAACGACCTTGCTTTCTATATGGGTGAAGTTGAGGCGTTGCATCCCTTCAGGGATGGGAACGGAAGGGCTGCCCGACTATTTTTCTATCAACTCTCAATGAATGCAGGCTACGACATCGATTGGTCTCTCATTGATGCCGACCGTCTGCTGGAAGCTGACATCAGCGCCATTGACGGAGATTATCAACTTCTGATCGACGTCTTGGAAGAAGTCGTCATTTAGTGGAAGGCGGCAGTGCCGCCTTCGCTTTTCTGCAAGGAGTACTGTACATGACAAGAATTGCATTTTTCGATACCAAACCCTATGACAAGGTTTGGTTTGACCAGTTGTCTGGTGACCATACAGTTCAAATTACCTATTTTGAATCGAAATTGAACGAACGCACTGCGGCTTTGGCCAAAGGGTATGAAGTCGTATGTGCATTTGTCAACGATACCATTACAAAGGCCGTCATCGACGAATTGTACGATGGGGGAGTACGCCTGTTGGCCATGCGTTGTGCCGGGTACAACAACATCGACTTCAAGGCAGCCTTCGGTAAGATTCATATCGTACGAGTTCCTGCCTACTCGCCCTATGCAGTGGCGGAGCATGCCATGGCCCTGCTTTTGAGCGTGGTACGACAAACCCATCACAGCTACGTAAGAACCCGTGAATTCAATTTCAGTCTCAACGGATTGGTAGGGTTTGACCTCCATGGTAAAACCATCGGAGTGGTGGGCACAGGCAAGATAGGCAAGGTTTTCATCGACATCTGCAAAGGGTTTGGCATGAAAGTGCTTGCCTATGATCCCTATCCGGATCCGAACCTCAGCGTGACCTATTGCACCTTCGAGGAACTTTGCCGGCAGTCGGATATTATCAGCCTGCATTGCCCGCTTACCGAACAGACATTCCATCTGATCAATCGTACGTCCATAGCCCTTATGAAGGACCAGGTTGTCTTGATCAATACCTCGCGCGGTGCATTGGTGGAAAGCCAGGCTTTGTTGGACGGCATCAAGAGCAAAAAGATTGGGGCTGCCGCTTTGGATGTCTATGAAGAGGAAGCGGAAGTCTTTTATGAGGATAGAAGTACTACCATACTCGATGATGATGTGCTGATGCTGCTCATCTCCATGCCCAATGTTCTGGTAACCAGTCACCAAGCATTCCTGACCAAGGAAGCTCTCCATAATATCGCCCAGACCACCCTTGGAAGCATCGATTCCTTTGTTTCAGGACAGGTAATGGAGCACGAGATTTGTTATCAGTGCGATACGTGTAAGAAGGTTATTGGTCAGCGTTGTTTTTGATTCGCTCATACGCCCAGATTTGGTCGACGGCAGTGAAGAACCCCTGTTTGAGGAGGAACTGATCTGTCGTCTCGCAAAGCTGCTCATACAATGCATCCTCACACTCAATCGATCCTTCCAAAGCCCCTTCATCGTTGATAACCGTGAAGAGGAGCTTGTTCGCATGTTCCTGATGCTCAGCAAAATAGAGCTGGCATGCTGGTTTTTCCAGATACATGGTCAAGTAGAGTTTGCACAGCTCGATGGTCCGGTCGTCCAGATTGCTATCGAGCAGAAGGATTTTTTCTTTCAAACCGGCTGCAGTCGTGACCAGACGCAGTGTGTAGGATTCAAGTCCCTGCTTGCCGGTAACAGATCCATCGAGTTCGCGCACTTCCGACTGAGGGGCGAGCAGCAGTGCAATCTGTTGCTTCTCATCGACAACCAGCAACTCATGCAGCACGGTGAACTGTTTGGCGCACGATGGGCAGGTCACCGAAAAAAGTGAATCGGTGAGAATGGCCAATTTCTGTTTTGGTTGCTTGGCCAAGTCTACAAACGGATGCAACGTGTGCTTCAGTTCCTGATGGCAATGAGGGCAGGTCAGCTTTGCTTCTTGCATAGCGAGACTCTATCATAGGTGGACAATGAAAAGGAAGCTCCCTCGCGGGAGCTTCTCTTTGTTATTTCTTACGTACCGCCCGAATGACAGGCTTTGCGTCCTTGGCCGTAACTACGGTCCTATGCTTGATCAAGAAGGTGTAGTGAATCTTCTGGTCTCTCGCAAAATCTTCGGCGATGGTGCTGGCGGTGATGTCCTGGACATCATACTCATCGAGCAACCGTTCATCGAGACGGAATTTGCGGAAATTGTTGCTGAAGATCAACGTACCCTTCGGATCGAGGTGCATCATGCATGCCTTGATCAGGCGCATCTGGTCCCGGTCCACATCGAAGTTCTGCCGTCCCTTGCCGTTGGAGAAGGTTGGGGGATCGCAGAAAATCAAATCGTAGCGGTCGTAGGTGTCGAAAAGGAACTCAAGACAATCACTGCGATAGAAGAAATGATTCATGTCAGTGTAGCCGTTGAGCTGCATGTTCTTGACCGCCCAATCGAGATAGGTTGAAGAGGCATCAACACTTACGGTGCTCAACGCCCCACCTTTCGCCGCCTGTACGGTGGCAGTTCCCGTGTAACAGAAGAGGTTGAGGAAGCGCTTGCCTTCAGCCATCGAGGCAATCTGATTGCGGATGGGCCGGTGGTCGAGGAAAATGCCGGTGTCGATGTAGTCGGTAAAGTTAACCAGATACTTCACCCCGTTCTCATTGATGATGTAGAACTTGTCGGTACTGGCCATTTTCTCGTACTGCTTCTCACCCTTCTGCTGGGTGCGCTGTCTGACGTAAATCTGTTCACGGTCGAGGCCGGTTGCCCGCTCCGTTGCATCGATAAGTTCACCCAGGCGCCTCAGAGCGTCTTCGGGATCGATGGTCTCAGGTGGTGCATACTCCTGCAGGCTGATATATCGATTTTCATACAGGTCGATTGCAGCACTGTACTCAGGCATGTCCGCATCGTAAATGCGATAGCAAGTAACGCCTTGCTTTTCCATGATCGGTTTGAGGTTTGCCAAGTTCTTGACCAGACGATTATACGCCATCTGGGCTCCGTCGCTGAGCGGCAGGGCAAGACGTTCCTTCTTGCGTTCTATGGCTCGCTCGATCATTTGTGCTCGTTGCTCATCCGTGAAGACGTAATAGTGTGCGATCTGACAGGTCACTCCACCATTGTTGACGGTATTGGTACGGTCGGGCTTCATGTCGACGTGGCTGAGCAGTTCCTGCCGGCCGCAAAGAATGGCGACATTCCAGCCTCCGAACAGCGTACTGATCTTGTTTCCCATTTGGCGATAGAGCACTTCCAAATCGGTATCGCTCTCCATTCTCAGACCATACGGGGGGTCGGTGATGATATACCCGATACCCTGGGGAACATCTTCTTTCTTGATGGTCCTGAAGTCCTTGATTTGGAAATCGATAAGGTGGTCGACCTGGGCGAGTTCAGCATGCCTTTTGCTGATGGCTACCGCTTTTGGGTCGCTGTCCCATGCATGGATGACAATCTTGCGGGATTTTGCCTTCTCTGCTCGCTCCGTTGCCTCGTCCACTATTTCCTCATACATGTCAGGGTCGTGGATGGGCAGATTGAAGAAGTTGAAGCGCCTTGCGGTCACCAACCCCGGTGCCCTATCGGCTGCCCAGAGGGCTGCTTCAATGGGAATGGTTCCCGAACCACAGAAGGGATCGAGCAACATCGGCACTTCTTCACCCTTTTCCAGCTCTTTGCGCCATTCACTGCGGTAAATTACCGAACAGGTAAGGTACTCACTGAGCACGGCATCAGTCTGCGCTACGCGGTAGCCCCTGCGGTGAAGCCCGCGACCGGAGAAATCCACATACCAGGCGACTTTGTCCCCGTCAATGTGCAAATGAAAGACCACGTCGCTGTTCTCGGTATCCACCAAAGGTCTTTCCCCTTCAAATTTCTCACGAATACGGTCGACGATGGCATCCTTGAGACGGATGGCTGCGAAGTGGGAATTCTTCATGTACGGACAATTCTTCACTGTCTCGGTTACCGAGAAGGTGATATCCGGGTTGACCCAATCCTCCCAAGGAATCTGCTTGGATGCTTCATACAGTTCGTCGGCATCGAGGATGTCTTCGTCCTCGAAGAGACCGAGCAGGACTCTGGTCGCAGTCCGCGACCAGAGACAAAAACGGTAGGCGCTGGCCAGGTCGGCTGAAAATTCAACCCCCCCGCTGATTGTCTTGATGTCGGTAGCCCCTGCTGCTTTTGCTTCTTCCTCGATGATGTCGTTCATGTAGAGGGCGGATGTGGCGAAAAAAATCATACAGTATCTCCTCCTGCCTCTGATAACAGGTGTTCCAACTCGAAACGTTCGTAATGGTAGTGGGTGTTGCAGTTTACGCAAACCAACTCCAAGGGGAAGGGACCGTTCACAAGAATGTCCTTCTGTTCCTCCTTGTTCAAATGCTGTAAATACCGGGTGTACTGCTCGCGTGAGCAAGGACAGGAGAAAGCCATGAACTGGCTGGCCAAATGGCGAACCTGATAGGTTTCAAACTGCTTTTCGACATACGATCGGATGGTCTTTCCTTCTGCCAGATAGGCACCGATGGACGGCAGCTTGGTAGAAAGGTTCTCCAATTCTTCCAACACTCCCTCATCGCAACCCGGCATTGCTTGCAAAAAGAGGGCACCACTTCCACTTACTTGCCCACTTTTATTGAAATTCAGGGAAAGCATGAACATCGAGGGAGTCTGTTCGGACTGCTGATAGTGCAAGGCCAAGTCTTTTGCGAGGTCCCCGTAGGCCATCATGGTCTGGCCGGTGAACGGGCTCTTATGCCCTTCCAGGATTTTTGACACGGAAATGAAGCCCGGTCCATACAATTCATTGAGGTCGAGGCTTTTCAGGCTCTCCTTCAGCGGGATGGGATTGTGCTTGAGGTATCCACGCACAGCTCCCACCGCCCAGGATTCTACGAACACCCCTCCGATGGGGCCTCCGCAATCAATGCTCAGCTGGATGCGGTCATTTCCTTTCACGGTGGCGCTGAGAAGGCCCCCGGCAAGGTAAGCCTGCCCTAATACGTACGTTTCCAGCAAACCCAGCTCATGATTCACTCGCATTTGATTGATGAGTTTTGTTGCCGAAATTGCAGTAACGCGTATTTGGTCGTTATGCAAAAGAAACACCTCGCGCCCATCGTCAGGCAGGGCGGCCAGGTGTTCTTGTAAGTCTCTATCTTCTATCTTTTTCTTTATCATACGAGAGCAGATTAGACAATGACCTCACTTTTTGCAAGAGCTTGGAACTCGGTTCCATTAATTACTTCATTCTCCAGCAATTTTGCTGTGATTACCTCAAGAGCCTTGCGGTTTTTCTCAAGGTTGGTCCGTACAATCTGGTAGCGCTCGTTTACAATCCGTGCCGTTTCATCATCGATGTATTCCTGAGCCTTCTCAGAGTATTCACGAGCACCCGCAACTCCAGCAAATCCGCTTTGGGTGGTGGGCAGGGTGATATTCCGATACCGTTCGCTCATGCCGAATTCGGTAATCATGCGGCGGACCAAGTCACTGGCTCGGGAAATATCGTTGCCCGCTCCGGTGGAAATCTCCTGGAATATGACTTCCTCGGCGGCACGTCCACCAAGGAGGGTGTCGATATTGCCCAAGAGTTCGCTTTGGCTGAGCAGGAACCGGTCCTCAGTCGGGTATTGCAACGTATACCCCAGTGCCCCGAGGCCTCGGGGAATGATGGATATTTTGCTTACCGGTTCTGCCCCCTCGGTCATGAAGGCGGTAAGGGCATGGCCTGTTTCATGGTAGGCGACCCGTTCGCGTTCTTTTGCGTTGAGCAGCCTGCTCTTGCGTTCAAGACCTGCCACTGATTTCTCAATCGCTTCCTCAAAATCGGCTTGGATTACCTGCTTGCGGTTCTGCCTGACGGCCATCAGGGCTGCTTCGTTGGCAATATTGGCAAGGTCTGCACCTGCCAAGCCTGCAGCACTTTGGGCAATTTTACGAAGATCGATATCGTCGCCGAGCTTGATGTTACGGGTATGGATTTTAAGAATGGCGAATCTACCTTCCAAATCAGGTTTGTCGATCAGGACCTGACGGTCGAAACGACCGGGTCTGAGCAGGGCAGGGTCAAGAATTTCAGGTCGGTTGGTTGCAGCCAGAATAATGACACCGGTACGGGAATCAAACCCATCCATCTCTACCAACAGTTGGTTCAGCGTTTGTTCGCGTTCATCGTTGCCGCCCATTCCTGCCGAAACCCTCGACCGTCCGATGGCATCGATTTCGTCGATGAAAATGATACACGGCGAGTTCTCGCGAGCCTGGCGGAAGAGGTCTCTCACACGAGCAGCACCAACACCAACGAACATCTCGACGAAGTCGGCACCGCTCATTTTGAAGAAAGGAACCCCGGCTTCGCCTGCAACAGCTTTTGCCAGAAGGGTTTTTCCTGTTCCCGGGGGACCGACCAGCAGGACGCCCTTGGGAATCTTGCCCCCGATTTCCGTATACTTGTCAGGATGTTTGAGAAAGTCGACAACTTCCTCAAGCTCATATTTACTTTCATCGGCACCGGCTACGTCGTCAAAACGTACTCCGGTATCGCCTTCTGCGACAATCTTTGCCTTATTTTGGTTGAAGGAGAGCACCCCTTGACCGCCTTGTCCTCCCATCTTTGAGAAAAGGAAACGCCAGATGAGCATAATGAAGACAAAGGGAAGTGCATAGCTGAGCAAGGTGGATAAAATGCTTGGCTTTGCAGGAGGTACTGCATAAAACTCGATGCCCTGCTCCTCAAGGAAGGGGATGAAGGTCGGGTCCTCCACCTTGTAGGTGCTGAAAGACTGCAGCAGACTTGCAGCATTGGAGTCACTGGTTATTGAGCGAAGGTCGGTGAATACCTGATCCTTTGCAAAGGGGTACCCGATGTAACGCCCCTCCTCGATGGCGACCCGCTTGATGGTCCCGTTCTCGATAAGCGTTTTGAATTGGGTGTAGTCAACCGAGTATACGTTCGACTGCCTGGTCACCATAAACGTGTTCAGGGCAAGAAAAAGCAGGAGGATGATGAAGAAATACCAGAAGGAGAAGGTAAACTTTTTCTTATCCTTACCTCCCGATTCATTCAGGTGTACCCCAGGTTCTATATTGAACTTTTTCTTGAAAGTCTCTTTCCAATCTTTTTCATTCTTATTGTCTTTGCTCATGCGTATGATTCCTTGTAGGGAGCCTCTCGTATGGCTCCAATGGACTGAATATACTCTTGGAATTGTCAATCGGCAACAAGGTCGGTATAGTAATAGACCTATGAATACCAAAGAGGTGGTGCTTATCACCGGAGGGGCCAAGCGCCTTGGCAGAGAGATTGCTCAGTATTTGGCTATGTCCGGATACAGGATTATTGTGCATTGCAACCAGAGCACGGAACAAGCAGAAATCCTTGTCGACGAGCTTGCCGCACAAGGCTGTGAAGCGTTTTCCATCCAAGGTGACCTCTGTAAAACAGAACATATCCCGCAATTGTTTTCTCAGGCTTTGCAAGCCTTCGGTCAAGTTGACCATTTGATCAACAACGCCTCCCTGTTCCCTTCCAAAACCATGGATGAGACTGATTTTGCCTTGTTTGAGCAGGTGATGGCGGTGCATAGCACAGCACCATTCTTTCTGGCTAAAGAGTTGTATCAACATTTGAAAGCCCGGTCGGCGAAGGGGTCGGTGATCAACATGCTGGATACCAAACTCTCCTCTCCCACAGCCTCCCGACCAGCCTATTACTGTGCCAAGGGTTCGCTTGCCTACCAAACAAAAGCCCTTGCGGTGGCACTTGGTCCCACGCTTCGTGTCAACGCTGTCTCACCGGGTCTGGTACTCAGTAATGGGGACGATGCCTATTTTGCCAAGGTGGCCCAGCAGATTGCGCTCAAGAAAACGGGTAGTGCACTCGATATTTGTCAGGCTGTTTCGTATCTTCTTGAAGCCTCATTTGTTACTGGCATGGAGCTTTGTGTCGACGGCGGACAAAGACTTTTGTAGTTTATGTGTAGTTGGCCCTGCAAGCGTTGCCGTTTGCCATCCTAATATACGATAGTAGGGTAGTTATTCGGATATTTTGAGGAGCGTATCGAGATGCATATGCACAATCATAGACGTTTGGCAGTCCTTTGCTTGGTGCTGTCCACAACTATACCTTTAATGGCTCTTCCTCTTGAGGACTTACTGGCGCAAGCTTTGGCAAAGAGCACCAGCATGCAGAACTTGGAATACTCCAAGCAGAAGGCCTTGCTTACCGTAGGGCTCAACCAAGTCGAGGATGAGCTGGGAATTGCACTAAGCAGTGGGGAAGTAACCGCCACGTATAGTGATGCCACGAGTTCCTATATCTTCACTACAACAGGCTTGAATGCTGCATTTTCGCTCCCTAATGACGGCAATACAACCATCAATGTCTCATCGGGAGCTATCGGCATTGATGCACCGTATTCGTATTACTCAATTTCTCCATCGGTATCTGCCAGTCATACCCTTACCTATGGCTATACTGCCGACAACAGGAAGAGTCTGCTCAATCGGCAGACCGAGGTGTTGGCTCTCAGCTCCTATGCATCAAACAAGTTGACCTTTACGACAAATCTGTACACCCAGATCGATTCCTTGTTGGAGAATGAGAAGTCGATCAAGCAGACAGAGAAAGACCTTGCAGATTTGAAAACAAGTTTGGAGCAGAATCTTTCGTTGAAGTTGATTCGTCAGGAGAGTCTTGTCTATCAGGCACAGGAGCAGGCGATTAAGTTGAAAGAGGCAACCCTGAACAACCTTCAGTCGACCAGGGAGCTGCTAAAGAAGCAATTCACCCTGCTTTCGGGCTTGGCTTGGGAGGGTGTTGAGGAAATCGGGGAACCCGATCTCACCTTTGCTTCCAACCCCATGGGGAACAGCAATGTTTCACTGAAAGCCCTTGATTTGGATTTGGCAAAGGAAGATCTTGCCCTGAAGAAGGCTGAATTTACCAATAAGCAAGTAGTGTTGAATGGTGGAATATCCACCCAGAACTCGTCGACTGCGGCAGAAAAGCTTACAGCCTCCGCTTCGGCTACCCTCAAGGCGAATAATTTCTCAGCAAAGGCAGGATTGCAGGGAACCTACAACTATTCAACCAATGGCTTTTCCCCTTCCTTGTCACTCTCCGGCTCCTGGAACAACAATACTACGCTCGCCACCGATTCCTTGACGTTGCAGAAATTGGAAAATGAAGTCCTCATTGCCGAGCTTGCCTACCAAACAGCATTGAATGACTATTTGCAGAGTGCTGCAACATTGGAGAGCAATATTGCAGGATGGAACATGACCTATGCCTTGCAGAGCCAGTCGATGGAGTATAATCTGGCACTGTTGAAACAACAGCAAACCCTGTTTGAGAAGGGACTTGCTACTAAGTCGGACGTCGATGACGCAGCATTTGCTGTTGAAATCGATACCTATACGCTATCGACTACCTTGCTGGATGGACTGAAGCTTCAAAACCAAATCCGCGCATTGCAAATCTAAGGGAGAATTGATTCCATGAACGATATTCCGAACGAACTCAACACTGAACACCAAGTAAGAAACCAACTACGCAAAAAGCTTCGCCGTCAGCGCATCAAGCGCCTCATTACCACCTTTGTTATTCTTGCTCTCATCGTGTTCGGTCTCTATGTGTATACCTTCTACAAGGAGAACAACCGATTCCCTTGGGCCGAAGTCAAAGAGCAGGTATCCTCTGTGAAGGAAGTGGAAGCCAAAGTATATGAAAATGTATTTTCAACCACGATTGATTTGTCAGGATATGTGGAACCGATTGAAATCCAGAAGGTCATCCTCCGTGCAGCCGGGGCTGTGACTGACGTCTTCGTGAAGGAAGGCGATCAAGTTAAGAAAGGTGATGTGCTTATTGCTCTGGACAACACCAGCCAGCTGTATGAAGTTGCCAATTTGCAGGCTGAATTGGAACG
>Ga0172378_10006217_pt1 | contig 11163 bp, 11 predicted proteins | sample GrowelOW332metaG_FD_119755 | JGI IMG/M metagenome (GOLD analysis project Ga0172378, IMG submission 119755) | Groundwater microbial communities from an aquifer near a municipal landfill in Southern Ontario, Canada - Pumphouse #3_1 metaG | ecosystem: Environmental > Aquatic > Deep subsurface >... | reverse complement strand
CTTAAACCAAACGAAACTAGGTTATTCTTAGCATTAGTTTTAACAACTGTGGGTACAACAATTTTTGGATTGTTCTTGTTATTGAAATCAATGGCAATTGGTAGTCATTCTAAGATGACTAGAATGGCTTATGATTCTGCATCAACAGAAGCGATTGAATCAGTGGCGAGGGGTTCCGTTCTGCAAGATGATTTGATAATGACTGCTGCAGTTGAGAGTCCTACTTTTATTTATAAAATTAGTTTTAATAACGTTATTTTATCTTTATTAATTGTTCTATTAATTGTGCTCTTTATATTCTACATTAAAAAAAAAAGTAAATGATTCTTATTACTTTTTAAACATTTATAATTATACATTATTTATATAATTAAGATTATTTATGAAAACATTAATTTTATACCATAACGATTTAGATGGATTGACTTCAGCATTAGGTTTTGCCTATAATGATTATTTAGAAACAGTTTCTAAAGAAATTCCCGATTATAAAGAACTTAGGAAGTATTATTTCTTTTATGAAGTTCATTACGGGATGGATAATATTTTTGAAATATTTAATAAACAAAACATAGACATAAACAGATTTAATTCTGTTGTGATTGTTGACTTTAGCTTTAGTAAAAAAGTAATGTCTGAATTTCTAGATAAATTTAAAGAAAAAATGATTTGGATTGATCATCATAAAAACATAATGCATGAAATGTCTGATTTAGAAATAAAAGGACTAAGAGACACTAATCATTCAGCAAGTGTTTTAGTTTGGAAGTATTTTAATAAAGAACCATCTTTATTTTCACAATATATACAAGACATGGATATTTGGATTTGGCAATTGCCTGATTCTAAAGATATTTTACAATATATAGATTATTTGTATCTTCAAATTTATGATAAAAATAAAGAAAAAGAATTTAAAATTGTTAATGATTTTATAAATTTTTTTAATAATGATTATTTTAAAAAGCAGTTTTCAAATTTTAAAGAACACGGAAAATTAATGAATGATTATATTAAAATCAAAGCAAAAGACGATATTTTTACAGGAAAAGTTATTGATTTTAAAGGAAATAAATCCTTTGTAGTCAATTCTCAATTTAAAGCAGGATATATTTCAGAAATTATATTTACCTTGCCTGATTACCAAGATGTAGAGTTAGTTTTTGTTTGGTATAGGTATTATGGAAAACAAGAAAATCAGAAAGATTTTGATAAAGTTAGTTTAAGATCAAAGAATATAGATTGTTCAATAATAGCAAAAGAATTTGGTGGAAATGGGCACCCAAAAGCAAGCGGATTTGTTTGTGAGGATTTTTCTAAATTAATCTAATTATTTTACTTTTGGTTTTGAATATTTTTTTGTAGATCTCGGATACTTTATTTCTTTAGGGTATTTTATTTCCAAAAATCTTTTAAATTCGGTAATAATCTTAGAACTCATTACTTTTCTGGTTTTTTCAATTACTTTTTCTTTTTTCAAACCATTTGCTTTGTTCCATTTTTCAAAATCAGTTATTAAGAAATCAATTGATTCTAATGAATTAATATTTTGATTTCTTAAAAGAACAGAATATTTACTTAAATTAAGATTTCTTAAGAAATCATAAAAACCTTCTGTATTTAGTAGTTTAACAAAATTAATCGTTTCTGACTTTGTGGCTGAAGTAAGTAAAAGATCTAATACAGGTTCGTTCTTTTTAGCATAAAGATAGTTTTTTCCTTTATCTAGATAAACACACAAAGTATTATTTACAATCGTAGGTTTTTTTAAAACTTGATTTGGTCCAATAAAAATAAATTTAATTTTTGGTTTCATATATTAATAAAAATAATACAATACTCTTTTAAAGTGTTTTATAATTAAAATAATATTGGTTATTATGGAAGAAAAATATGATGTAATTATAGTTGGTGCAGGACCAGCAGGCATTTTTGGAGCATATGAACTTGCAAAAGTAAATTCAAATTTAAATATATTAATTGTAGATAAAGGACAATTAGTAGAAAATAGACCAAAAACAGACGTCATGACTGGCTTTGGAGGAGCTGGAACTTTCTCTGATGGAAAATTACATTTCACCCCAGTTTTAAGTCACGAAAAAATGTTTCATCTTTATACTATTGCAGAATATCAAGAATATTTAGATTATGTTGAGAAATTATTTTTAGATTTTGGAGTGCCTCCCGAATATTATCCAAAAGATCTTAAAAAAACTAAAGAGATTGTTGATATTGCTCAAAAACACAATATTAAATTATTTATTAGAAAAACAATACATGTAGGAACTGATAAACTTCCAAGTGTTATTAAAAAATTTCAAGATTATTTAATTGAGAAAAATATAAAACTTTTGCCTAACACAGAAGTTTTAGACCTTTTAGTAAAAGATAAAGTAATTCAAGGAATAATTTTAGCAGATGGTACAGAAATTAAATCAAAGTATGTAATTTGTGCTCCTGGAAGATACAACTCTTCATGGATTGAGAAAATTTCTTTAAAGCACAATCTTGAGAAAATGTATGATAAGATAGAAGTAGGGGTAAGGGTAGAATTTCCTGCAGCTTTAATTGAAGAGCATGCTGAACTTATGTATGAAACAGTTTATTTAATGTATTCAAAGACTTATGATGACGTTGTAAGAACTTTTTGTCCATGTCCTCATGGTTATGTTGCAACAGAAGAATATGATGACTTTGTGTGTGTTAATGGACATAGCAATCATAACCTTGATGGAAAAAACTCAAATTTTGCTTTAGTTACAGAAGTCAGATTAACTGAGCCTTTAGAAAACACAAGACTTTATGCAAATTTTGTAGCACAAGGTGCAACTTTAGTTGGCGGAGGAAAACCAATTGTTCAAAGATTTAAAGATTTACAAGGCGGGAGAAGAAGCACATATTCTAAGTTACAACATGCGCATATCTCTCCGTCCTTAAAGGATGCCATTCCTGGAGATATCGGTCTTGCTCTTCCTTACAGGATAACAAAAAACCTAATTGAAGGAATAGAGATGCTTGATGCTATTCTTCCTGGGTTAAATGGAGACTCTACATTTCTATATGCTCCAGAAGTTAAGTTTAGATCTACAAAAATTAAAACTAATAAAAATTTAGAAACTTATATTAAAAATCTTTATATGGCAGGAGACGGCGCAGGAGTTTCTGGAAATATTGTGGGTGCCGCAATAACTGGAGTAATTGCAGCAAAAGGAATTATAGAAAAAGAAAAACAAAAATCAATTTCTCATTTTAAATAAAACCTCTAACAATAACAACAGGAGTGTTAGCATCAGCACTTCCTGAAACTAAATCTGCTAGACTAGCTACAAGGTTTCTAACTTTTCTAGGAGTTGTTCCTTCACAAGAAATTTGCCCTTTATCTGTTCCTTGCATTATTCTTTTTTTCTCTTTTTCTATCTCTTTAAGGATTTCGTCTTTATTTTTGCCTTCATTTAGGAATTTTTGCATTAGATATTTAGTTTTAACTCCAACTCTTCTGTTGCTTTCAATTCCAGGAGTTACTCCAAAAGCACAAACCGGGTCTGCAAGTTCGTATATTCCACTTTCTGGATCTTTATATGCACCATCTCCGTAAACCATAACTTCTACATTTTTTTTAAATGTTGTTTTAATCATTTTTTGTATTTCTAAACAAACTTTGTCTGAGTCTCTTGGTGGTAGTTTAATTATTCCTTTTTCTGGATCAAGTATGTTTGAACCTAACAAACCATACTCAGAATAAGATTTCCTTTTTTTATCAGAACAAATATCTTGAAGAGTAATGATGTTCTTAAATTTAGGTTTAATCTTTTCTAAATCTTTGTTTCTATCATGAACGTTTGAGATAATTATCCCAGTTGGTTTATATTGCAAAATATGTTCTGGATTATTGGATAAAAAGATTTCTGCTTTTGCTCCTTCTTTTTTTATAATTTCTTCATAAAACTTAATATAATCCATTCCTGTTTCTGGGTGTATAAATCTATTTTTTCCAATTTTCTTTAAAGTTATTTTATCTTCTAGTTTTATTTTATTCTTTTTTAAGAATTTGTCAGAAATTATTTGATTACCTTGTTCATCTGAAGGAAATAGTAATTGAACTATAACTTTACCTTTAGGAACAGTAGTTGAGATTGCTCTAAGTATTAAAGAAAATCTATTTCTAGAAGTTATTGGAAAGACTACTCCAATTGTTGAGTCTTTTTTTAGTTTTAGTTTTTTAACAATATCTGTTTCTATATCCTCTAAACTTACAAAATTATTTTGAGTAATTGCAGTAACTGCTTCTTTAACACAAACGATGTCTCCATTTTCTATTAATTTTGGATTTTTCTTAAATGTGTTTTTTATAACGTCTGTTATTTTATCTGCTGGTGTAATTATTCCAGTTTTTACTCCGTAAGCAACAACCCCTACTTCGTTTTTATTTAAATTCATTTTATCATTCTCTCCAATATATTTAATATATAAATACATAAATTAAATATCCTTTTAAACATTTGTATTTAACAATATTATATTTAAAAGAGATTTAGGTGAAAATTAATGGTATTATATAAATATTGTCCAAAATGTTATTCTTTAAATATTTCAGTAGATAATGTTTCTGGTGAACATAAATGCAAACAATGTAATTATACAGGACCAATTAGTCAAGATAGTATTGATAAAATAAATATTATGAAAAGATCAAAAGATGTTCAAAGATATGCTGCAGCAAATAGTAGTACTAAACCAACAATTGAAATTAAAAAAAATCAAATTAAAGAAGATCCTTATAACGAAGACATTGATGAGATAGAAAATTTAGATTTACAAAATGATAAAGAAGAAATTGACGATTTAGAAAGTAGACAATCAAATATTATGAAAAGATCAGCTCAACCAGAATCAGAAACAACTTCTGGTTTAAAACCAAAATCTGGACTTTCTCTTAAAGAAAGATTGAAAGCTAAAGGTGGAGGAAAAGATTGGGATCTTTTATAAAATTAAATAATTCTTTGGAGGAAAAAAAATGAAAAAAAAAGATAATTCTAAAATGAAATGGTATATTTTAATTGCAGTAGCTTTATTAGTTGGAGCAATTATAGGTTACTTTGCAACAAACAGTTTAACAACAGCAGGAAATAGTAATATAGTATTTAAGCAACAAAAAAATATTGAAAACAATGAGAATACAATATATTTAGATGGCACTATTTCAAAAAAAGGATGTAAAATACTTAAAAACTGCAAGATTAACAATTATGGTTATTGTGTTTGTAAAAGTTTTAATAGAATTAGTGTTTATGAGATAGTAAATTAATTTTATTAAATATTTCTTTTAAAAGTAAAGCATCTTTATAAGGGATTGGGCTTTCACAGATGATTGTCCCTTCTGCTTTTATTTCTTTTAGTTTTTCTAAAATCTTTATATAAGGAAAATCGTTTGTTTTATCTTCAAACATTAAATGATTTCTTTCTCCTTTTTCTGAGTAATTAATCCCAGACATATGCATGTGCATTTTTTTACAATAATCAGGATAACTTTTTAGTTTTTCAAAAAAAGAGTTGATATTTTTTTGTTCTCTAAAATATCCGTTTTTTCTAGCATGCTGATGTGAGAAATCAATTACAGGTAAGACCCCTTCTTCTTTATATTTTTCAAAAAAATAAAAAATGTCTTCTAAAGAACCAACTTGTGTTTCTTTCCCAGTTAGTTCTAAACCTATATGTATTTTTTCTTTATTGCCTTTTTTTTCAACAGTTTCAATTATCTTTTCTAACCCTTTTGATATTTTTTCTATAATTACTTTGTGTTCTTGTTTTTGAAAATAGCCGGGGTGGAAAAGGGCGACATTGGACCCGATCAATTGTCCAACAATAAGTGATTGTGAAATATAACCAACACTGTTTCTTATAATCTCATCATCAAGAGAACTTAAATTAACATAATAAGGGCAATGAATACTAAGAGAAACTTCTTTTTCTATAGCTGTTTTTTTAATAACAGAGAGTTGTTCACTATTGCTTGGCTTAAGATACACTCCTCTCACAAATTCTACTTCTAAAGCGTTTAATCCAAAACTAGCAACTTGATGTATACCAAGAGTTGTTGTATCTTTTATTTTTGGAAGAGTATTTTTTGAAATTCCAGGAACTCCAGCAGTTCCAAATAACATTTTATTCATTCTTCTTCAATCTTTATACAAGAAACAGGACAAGTTTCTGCAGCAACCTGGTTACAACCAACTTCTTCTACTTTTGTTTTCTTTGGTAAAACTTTATCTTCTTTATATTCCCAATTATCAGGACAAACAGCAACGCAAGCTCCGCATCCTACACATTTGTCTTTATCGTGTATTATTTTAAAACTCATTTTTTTCTCCATTTAAATTATTCAATAGCTATTAGAATAGAAAAGGAACATATATTTAAATGTTTCTTTCTTTTATAAATATATTTTTATTATGCAAAATTAAGATAAAAGATGCCAGATAATTATAAATACAAAGTTTCTAAGGAAAATCCAGGAGAGATATACAGTTCTATATCTATAGATTCTAGAGATTTTTCTAAACCTTCAGATAAACTGTCAAAAAGAAAATCAGATCCTTATGTTTCTTTTTGTAAAAAGATTCATAATAAATTTTCTGGATTAGGACAAAATTCTACATATAATGAAGAATATCAAAAAGCTGTTGATTTTTTAAACTGGGATTTAAGTGCTGAGGAATATTCTGCAACTGTTAAGTTTACTTTAATTGTTAGTTTATTTTTAGCAATAATGATTTCAGGAACTATATTTTATTTCTTTGGACAAACTATTACAAATGCTTTTGGTTCATCAATATTAATGTATTTTTTAGTTTTTGGTATTCCTTTGGGTTTAGCATTTTATGCATACACTTTTGTTCAAAAATATCCTTTAGACAAAGTTCAGGACGAAAAAATAAAAGCCTTAACTTTTGTGCCTGAAATTCTAGGATATATGATAATGTCAATGAAGTTAGTTCCTAATCTAGAAAAAGCAATAGAGTTTGCTTCAGAACATGGTCATGGAAAAATTGCAGAAGATTTAAAGAAAGTGCTGTGGGAAGTAAAGGTTGGAATAAAAAACAGTGTTGCTGAAGCCCTAGATGAACTAGCCTATAAGTGGGGAGATATTTCTGTTGAGTTAAAAAAAGGATTAATGAAGATAAGGTCTTCAGTTATTGAGTCTTCAGAAAGTAAAAGATATCAGTTACTTGATCAGACCATGAACGACACTTTAGTTTCAGTTAAAGGAAAATTAGAAGATTATGCAAGAACTCTTAATCAACCTGCAACAGTTATGTTTTATTTAGGTATTCTTTTGCCTTTATTATTAATTATAGTTTTACCAGTTGGTTCTGCTTTTTCTGGTTCAGCTATGGCTCAGCCAATCTATTTGATATTAATTTATAATGTAGCAATACCGTTTGGTTGTTTCTTATATGCTAGAAGTGTTATAAAGAAAAGACCACCAACATATATTCCTCCAGTAATTCCGGACAATTACCCTGGGCTTCCTAAGACAAACACATTAAAGATTAAAGATTTTCATATTAATGTTTTTATTCTAATAATAATGATAATGAGCGTTGGTATCTTTTCTGGAATTTTTTTACAAACAACTTTTGGAGTAACTAAAGATAAGATTTTAGAGGAAGAATTTGGAACAACAACTCCTTCTTGGGATTGTACAAGAGAAGAATTAGATGAGATTGCAGAAAATCCCAAAGCAATGTGTACTTCTGAGAAAGTTTTTTGGACAGAACCAAAAAATATGATTACTCCTTATTACATTATTTTTGCAATATTTCTTTCTATAGCGTTTTCTTTTTCTCTATGGTGTTATGCAAACAGCACTTATAAAAGAAAGATACAATTAAAGACAGAAGAGCAAGAAAAAGATTTTAAAGATGCATTGTATATTATCGCAAGTAGACTAGGAGAGAATAAACCAATAGAAGATGCTTTTGATCACACTAGACATTTCTTGCCAAAATCTACAGTTGCTAATGATATTTTTGGTAAAACTGTTGATAACATTAGAGTTTTAGGTTTGACTCTTAATTCTGCAGTATTTGATAGAAATTATGGTGCTTTAAAGAATAACCCTTCAACAATAATCAATAGTGCTATGAGATTAGTTGTTGATTCTGTTCAGATGGGTGTTAATGTTGCAGCTAAGACTTTAATTTCTTACTCTATGCAGTTAAGAAATACAGATGAGATTAATAGATTATTATCAACATTAATTGCAGAAATAACGTCTACTTTAAACAGCATGGCTAAGTTTATTGGTCCAATAATTTTAGCAGTAACTACAACGTTACATAAGGTTGTTATATCTACTCTTGCTTCAGTTGCAAGTAGTGGGGCTTTAGAGGAGATGTCTACTTCTTTAGAAAACATTAATACTGCCGGAATGGGTATGGATATATCTTCAATGGCTTCTTTTGGTAGTTCTTTAAACATGGATGTTGTAAGTAAGATTGCAAGTCCTACTGCATTTACTATAATTGTTGCAATTTATGTTATTGAGATTGTTTTAATTATGACTTTCTTTACTACAATGATAGAACAAGAAAATATGGTTCTTGTTAAGTATAGAATTGCACAGACTCTTCCTATTGCTACAATCTTGTTTGTGATAACTGTAATACTTGCAAATATGGTTTTATGATGAAAATATTAAAACTTAATCAAAGAGGTGATGATTCAAGTTCTGAGTCTTTTAGATTATTAATTGCTTTTGTTTTAGCTGCTGCAATTTTAGTTATTATTCTTAATATGGTTAATACCACTAATAAGCAATCAATACTAATAAGCGATCAAAAACTTAAAGAAGGCGTTCAGTCTGCTGTTAAAAGTGTAGGGACAAGCACAAGAATTCCTTTTGTTATAGAGGACTTATTACTGACTGGTACAATTACAAAAAGAAGACTTAGTACTTATTCAGGAATGAAAGAAGAATGTATTGGTTTAATTGGAGGGCAAGGTTTAGAACAACAAGAAAATGGAGACCTTAGAATTAAAGCAAGCAATCTTAAGATGAATGTTTGGGCTTATTGTGATTTTTGGGATACAAGTAGTGGAATTCCTGAGGAAATAAATGTTAATGTCCATTCATCATTTAATTTATATTCTGCAGAGTGTCCAACATATTGTGTTTATTTTTTTAATAAAAAACCATCAAATAGTCTTTATGAAAACAATTAATATTTAAAAACTCTTCTTCTCTAAGATATATACATTTTATATGTGATTTTTATGAATATTTTAACTAAAATTATTTTCTTAATACTTGCTGGTATTATAATTGTTCTAGGGTTTGTTCTAGGAACTTTTATTTTAACCTTCATCTTTATTGTTTTAGTATTTATGAGTATACTTTTTATAATTATGTGGTTATTTAACAATATAGTTACTTTGTTTAAAACAGGAACTGCAAAATTAATTTTTAAATCTATATTTTCAGTATTAATTACTTCTGGTTTATTGTCCCTTTTATGGTTATTTACATCTAAGTACTTTATGCAATTAGAAAAATACACAGCTTTAACTCTTCTTTGGGTAATTGCTACTTTAATTTTTAGTTCTTTATGGTATTTATTACACTTAAAGAAACAAACTAAAAAACACGTTTATTTATGGGACGAATATAAGAAAAATCCAGATGCATTAAACACTTGGGATGTATTAGTAATGCTAATCATGCCTTCTCTAATAATTTATGTGTTTAATGCAATCCACCTTATTGTTTAGATTTAACCTAAGAAAACAAATAACCTTTTAAAAGGTTATATCTTTTATTTCTTTTATGGATTTAAAGAATAAAATAATTTTAGTGTTAAGTGTAATTTCTATTGTTCTTATTTTAGTCATAGGCTATAATGTTTTTTTTAAATCTAAATTTAATAATAACTATAATTTAGATGACCTTAATTTAAATTCCAAAAATATTGTGGATAATGATTCTTTTAATTCTACAGCAGCTGACTCAAATTATAATGTTGAAATAGAACCACACACAAGCGATAATATAATTTCTAAAGCTAATGTTCCCGAAATAATTTCTAAAAAAATAGTGTTTTCTCCTGAAGAATATGCATCTATAAAAAATTGCACACCTTTTTTAGGAGATAACAACAGTCCATTAAAGATCTTATTTGTAAATCTTAATGATGCGTATCAATTTACAGAAATTAGATCAGACATAATTGATAATCAATTTAAAAAAATTTCACCATTTAAAGAGAATTTAAATAAAACTGCATTTTATTCTATCAATATTGAAAATGCAGATGAAAATTCAATTTGTTCAAATTATGATATTGGATTTAATGGCGGGGTTGTTTGCGATAATTCAAAGATATATGAAGAAATAAATAAATTTTGTGAAATTGATGATGTTAGAGGATTAATTACTATTGTAATTTTAAATTCAAATAGGGGCGGAAGTGGTGGAGATATAATTTATATAGGAACAGATAAAGAAAGAGAACCAGAAGTAAATTTTGCTCTTAAAAAAAATGTTGCAATACATGAAGTAGGGCATAATTTTGGTCTTGCAGATTTATATTTTGGGGCGCTTTACTTTGATGGAAGACCGTCTAAATTTTGGGATACAAATTATTCTAGAGCTTTTTTGAATGTAGATGGTCCTGGCTGTGCAAAGTGGTGTAATTCTTATAAACCAGTATCAGAATATACAGAATCACCTAATGCTGTATGTTTAAATTTTACTGAGAAACAAGATTGTGTATCTTTTAATAGATATTTAGAAGGGTTCTGTAATTATGAGGGTACTGATGCCGCCTGTTGTGTTTGGTCTGATGAGAAATTTGAATACTTTAACACTAATTGCGTACCAGTAATTGGTACAGAAAATATTGGAATAGATTGTTTAGAAGGGTCTGGTTGTTATTTTGGGGCAGTCTATGGAAACTATGCTTGGAGACCAGTAAATAGTCAAGGATTTAGTGAAAGTATAATGTATGGGTTATCAACAGATAGTTTTGATTCAGTTTCTGAAAGAGAATTAAGTAAGGTTTTCAAATGCTGTTTATCAGAAGAATCTAGTGGTTTAGATTGTGTTGATTTTAGAAAAACCTATTCTGATTTTTTAGAAAATATTAATTTTAAGAAAAGAATAGG
>Ga0172378_10006213_pt1 | contig 11165 bp, 13 predicted proteins | sample GrowelOW332metaG_FD_119755 | JGI IMG/M metagenome (GOLD analysis project Ga0172378, IMG submission 119755) | Groundwater microbial communities from an aquifer near a municipal landfill in Southern Ontario, Canada - Pumphouse #3_1 metaG | ecosystem: Environmental > Aquatic > Deep subsurface >... | reverse complement strand
TGATTTTGGTTCACTTGGGAATGCTGGTTTAATTGAAAACTGGCCTGGAACATCTAAAATTTCTGGAATTGAATTATTTATGAATTTCCAAAAACATGCTAAAGAATATAATGTTGAATTTCTAGTTGGAGAAGTAGAAAATGTAAAGAAAACTGAAAAACTTTTTGAAGTGATTGTAAATGATAAAAAATATTTATCCAAGGTTGTTATTTTAGCTAATGGAACAAAGCACAGAGAATTAGGAATTCCAGGAGAAAAAGAATTTACTGGAAAAGGTGTTAGTTATTGCGTAACTTGCGATGGGGCATTTTTTAAAAACAAAAATGTTATAGTTATTGGTGGAGCAGATTCTGCTGCAAAGGGTGCATTATATTTGTCAGAAATTTGTAAGAAAGTTACAATTATCTATAGGAAATCAGCTTTAAGATGTGAAAAGGTTTATTTTGATAGAATTTTAAAACAAAAAAATATTGAAATTATTTATGATGCAAATCCTATAGAATTTTTAGGGAATGATTTTATTAACAAAATTAGAATAAAGATAAAAGGTGGGGAACAATTAATTGATTGTGATGGTGTGTTTGTTGAAATTGGGACATTGCCTTGTGATAAATTATCAGATTGTTTGAATGTCAAAGTTGATGGGAATAAATATATAGAAGTTGATAGAAATATGCAAACAAATATTCCTGGAGTTTTTGCCGCAGGTGATATAACAAATGGTTCACTAAAACAAATAGTTACAGCTTCAGCTGAGGGTGCAATTGCTGCATATTCTGCTCAGGAATACCTACAAAGACTAGAATAGTTTTTAAAGTAAACAATATAAGATTAAACATGAAAAAAAATATAGTTTTAGCATTAATAATTTCGATTTGTTTCTTAAATTTGGCTTTAGCTCAAATAAACGTTTCCGAATTTTACAGTCCATCATGTCCTCATTGTAATAATGTTGCCAATTCTGGTGTTTTGGAAGAAATTGAACAAATGAATAATGTTACATTTACAAAATATGATGTTTCAACTAATGAGGGCTATGAAAAATATAATTATTATCATGGAATTATTGAAATGGAATCGGGGTGGCCACTATTAATTGTTGAAAACGAAGATGAAATAAATTATTTATTGGGAGGTACTCCTATTATAGAAAATGCTATAGATATGATTAATGACATTTCAAATTATACTCACAAACAAACCTTTTTTGAAAAAATAAAATGTTTTATTGAAGATGATTTCAATGGTGCTATGAACAACGGGAAGTTGTCAGGAGAAGGATTTATTGCTTTAATTTTGGCAGCAATTGTTGATTCTATTAATCCTTGCGCTTTTGGTGTTTTATTATTTTTAATGATATCATTATTAAATATGGGATCTTCAAAGCGAGCATTGCGAGCTGGACTTCTATATACATTCGTTATTTTTATTGTGTATTTCCTTGCTGGCTTAGGAATTTTTAGTGTTATTCAGGGTTTAGGTAATATTAGATATTGGATTTATTTATTTGTTGGAACTATTGTTTTGGGTATGGGAATAGTTGAATTTAGAGATTATGTTATGGCAAAAAAAGGTAAAGAATCAGTCTTGAAAATTAGTCCAAAAATAAAACCATTTATCGAAAAATATTCTAAAAAAGGAACACTTATTGCAATTTTAATTTTGGGAATTGTGGTTTCTTTATTTGAACTTCCATGTACTGGTGGAGTTTATATCGCAATAATTACTATGCTTTCAAAAAATGTTAGTATATCTTATTTATATTTATTAATTTATAATATAATTTTTGTATTACCTTTAATTATTCTAACTATTTTGGTTTATAGGGGTACATCTCCTGAAAAATTACAGAAATGGAGTTCAAGTGAAAGACATTGGATGAAGTTAGGTGCTGCAATTGTTATGTTATTATTAGCAATATATCTTCTTTGGAGTCCTATAAAATATTTATTTTGTTAACTCCAATTGTATTTGAAGTTAAACTAATATTTATATATCTAAATTAATTTTGTGTATTATGGATACTAGAATTTCAATTCCATTAGATGATAAAAAAATAAAGGAGGTTGCGGAAGTTATCACGAATTCTACTTCGATGAAAATTTTGAATCATCTAATTGACAAGGAAAAGACAACTGGTGAGATTTCAACTGATTTAGATTTACCAATAAATACTGTAGATTATAATATTAAAAAATTATTAAAAACTGGTTTAATTGAGAAAAAATCTTTTTGGTGGAGTAAAAAAGGTAAAAAAATGCCGACTTATTGTGTCTCAAACAAACAGATAATTATTACTCCAAACAATAAGACAAACAAAATAAAATATTTGGGTGCATTATTAATTACTGGAATTGGTGCATTATTGATAAAAATATTTACTTCTCAACCCAAATTCGTTTATAGTGATATTGCAACAACAGCCGGACAATCGGCAGTTATGGGATTAGCAAAGGGTACTAGTAGTGATATAATAGCAAATAACATTGTAAATACAGTTACTTATTTTCCTAAATATGGATTTGGATTTTGGTTTTTACTTGGTGCATGGCTTACAATATTATTTTTCTTTATTTTTACTCTAATAAGTGAAAGGAGGAATAAAAAATGAAAATAGATGAAAATATCAAATTAGTTGCTGCAATTACTGTTGGTGTTTTATTAGTTTGTTCCGTTATCATGGTTGGTATCTACAACTATAAGCCTAGAAGCACTGTTGTTATAGATGGTGTTGGAGAAGTTGAAGTTACTCCAGATTTAGCTACTATTAGTTTTTCTGTTGTTACAAACGGTAAAACTGCTGCTGAAGCAAAAAAAGCTAATGATAATATTACTGATAGTGTAAAAGAAGCACTTATTGCTCAAGGTATAAAGGAAGAAGAAATTCAAACTAAAAATTTATATGTTGGGGAAGAATATGATTGGTCTGACGGGAGGAAAACTTCTCTTGGATACACTGCTTCACACAATTTAATTGTAGAAATATCTACCAAAGATACTGCAAAAATATCTTTAGTAGTAAATGCTGGAATTGAATCTGGAGCAGAATTAAATTCTGTAACTTATTCTTTAAGTGATGAATTTGAAAAAACAATAAATGCACAAGCTGTAGCTCTAGCAACTAAAGATGCAAAGATAAAAGCAGAAAAAATGACAAGCGATTTAGGAAAAAGATTAGGTAGAATTGTTCAGATATCTGAAAGTTACTCTTCTAATAATGAAATATATTATGCAAAATATTCTGTTATGGAAGATACCGCTGAATCAGGAACTGGAAATATTCAACCTACAACAAAAACTCAAACTGCATCAGTTTCTGTAATCTTTGAATTAAAGTAAATTATTATATTGGCACTTTTTGTGCTTTTTTATTTTTATTTTATACGTCAATAACACAAATGATTTCCCATTTGTTTTTGGCGTATTTTATCTTCATATTATTATAAGTAATTGCCTTTACTTCGTTTGATATTTTATAATTTTGAGCTGTATCGCCTAAAATAATTGCGTTAACTTTCAAATTTTTTATATCAACGTTTATTTTTTTTATTTTTGATAATACAAAATTTTCTGAATCAAACAAAAACAAAAATTCTTCTAAGAAATTATACAATAAATTCTCTAAATTTATTCCCTTTACATTTATTTCTTTTGTTTTTTTAGAGTTAATTTTATTTTTTCCTTTTATTATGTTAGTCAAAACTTTGACTGACGTAGCAAATGCTTGATCTATTTTATTTTCTAAAACTCTGAATTTAACATCTGAAATATGTTCTAAAAATTCGTAACTCATAATTATTTATTGAATTTCTATTTTAAAATTGTTCCTGTTTCTAAAAACCACAAATAAAAATCTAATTCGCCTAAACTCATATTTAATTTGTTCGCGATTGTTTTTAATTTGTTTTCGATTTCTAAATATTTCTTTTTTGTTATAGATTTTGGTCTTTCAATTATTTTTTCATTTACTAATAAATCAATTATATGAAAATCAATTATTGCGTAATCGAAATTTCCTATATTTCTTAAAAAATGACTTGCTTCTTTCATGCCTATTCCTTTAAACTTCTCAACTATCCAGTCTCTAATATTATCTTCGTTTATCTTCTTGAATAATTCTTTTTTATTTTTTCGTGCTAGAACTATTCTTTGAGCTCGTTGTTCCCAAAATCTATGACCTTGACTTTTCAAAATATTTTTTAACTCTTCTTCTGTTCCTGACAGATAAAATTTTTCATATTTATTTTGAAGTTCCCAACATTTTTTTGCTTGAAAATTAGCTGTTGTTAAACAAAAGCATAATTCTGAGAATACTTTATCCTCTGTTTTTCTATTCTTTACTAACTCATTTAATCTTTCATTTATCTTATCTTTCACAGATGTCTTTTGAAGTTCTTTTACGTTAGAATAAATTGATTTCATAAATTAATAATTTTCTGATTGAATTTCGTAATACGCTTTTGGATGATTACATGCTGGACATACTTCTGGAGCTTCTGTTCCTACGTGAATATATCCACAGTTTCTGCATTTCCATACAACTATTTTTTCCTTGAAGAATACTTTCCCATCTTGTATGTTTTGTAATAATTTCAAATATCTTTTTTCATGTTCTTGTTCTATTTTAGCTATTTCATTAAATGATTTAGCTATTTCATTAAATCCTTCTTCTTTTGCTATCTTTGCAAATTCTGGATATAGAACAGTCCATTCTTCATGTTCTCCGTTTGCAGCCATTTCTAAGTTTTTACTTGTTTCACTTATAATTCCAGATGGAAAAGATGCAGTTATTTCTAATGTGTCTCCACCACATTTATTCAAATACTTAAAGAAAATTTTCGCATGTTCTTTTTCATTATCTGCTGTTTCTGTAAAAATTGCAGATATTTGTTCATATCCTTCTTTTTTTGCTTCAGATGCAAAAAATGTATAACGATTTCTAGCCTGACTTTCACCAGCGAATGCTTTCATTAAACATTTTTCTGTTTCACTTCCTTTTAATTCCATTTATATATTAAATCCTAAACCTTTTTATACATTTCCTTTCTTTTATTATAATGAAAAATGTATCTAATGATTTGGTTGGAAATGTACTAATTTTACGTTTTCACAAATTTCACTTTAATTTTACGAAAAAATGTTTCGCAAAAAAAATGATGAAACAAACAAATAATATTACAACTGTACTTGAAAAAACAGATAATATAACTGGAGAACTTCGTATTCCAAAGTTAAAGTATTTGGTTGGAGAAAAAACTTTTGAGACTTCATATCGTGAGAATGGATGTACTTTTAATTTCGATTTATCTAAAACTTATTTTTCTCCTAGATTAAGTAATGAAAGAAATGTAATTAGTGATATGGTTGTAAAACTCTGTAAAAAAAATAAAACAAATAGAATTTTAATTATGTTTGCGGGAGTTTGTCCTTATCCAATTGTTATCGCAAAAAAATTAAAAAAAATGAATTTCAAATATGAAATCTTTTCTAACGAATTGAACAAAGAAGCAAATATTTATGCTGCTAAAAACGTGAGAATAAATAAAGTTCAAGATAATTTTACATTTGTAAATGGTGATGCTAAAAAGTTATCAAGTAATAAAATTGGTAAATTCGATATTATTTTAATGCCTAGACCTAATTTAGATAATACCTTTTTGGATACTGCAATAAAATTGTCGAAAAACGGAACAACTATTTTTTATCACGGATTTGGTACAAAAGAAAAGGTATTAGACGAAATAAAGAAGAATACTAAAGGTAAAATAGGGAAAATTCAAATAAGAAAGGCTGGAGATATTGCTCCACATAAATATAGATGGCAAGCAATTTTTAAAACTAAATTAAAATAATTTATCTAGAAAGTATTAAAAACAAATAAAGGGATATACAAATATGGGAATTTCAGACTTAAAAAATTGGGATTTGAAAACTGAAGAAAAAATTGCTGAAGATTGGAAAAACGCTGAATTATTTTTATTCGATAAGAGTGTTACTAAACCAATTTTTTCTATAGATACTCCACCTCCATATGTTAACAATCCTATACATATCGGACAGGCAGTAACGTATTGTTATATGGACTTTTTTGCTAGATATAAGAGAATGAAGGGGTTTCAGGTTATTTTTCCATTAGGATTAGATAATAATGGTTTACCTATTGAAATGGGCGCAGAAAAAAAGTTTGGAATTTCAGCTTTCGATGTCGATAGAGATAAATTTGTTAGTTTATGTAAACAACTTTTAGGTGAAGCAGGAACCGCAACTAAAGATACATTTTCTAGATTAGGAATTTCTTTTAGTTCATATAAAGAAGGAGAACATATCGGCTCTATTTATCAAACAGATTCTCCAAATTACAGAAAAATAACTCAAGCAACTTTCATTGATTTATACAAAAAACGATTAGTTTACGAGGATAAAAGAATAAATAATTGGGATCCAAAACTAAGAACAACTATTGCTGATTCTGAAATTGATTACAAAGATTTACCATCTACATTTAATGATATAAAATGGAAAATAAAAGATTCTGATGAAGAAATTATAATTGCTACAACAAGACCCGAATTAATTTGTTCTTGTGGTATGGTTATTTTTCATCCTGATGATGAAAGATATAAACATTTGGATGGTAAAATCGCAATTAGTCCAATATTTGGCAAGGAAATACCAATTAAAGCTCATCCATTAGCTGACATCAATAAAGGAACTGGAATTGTTATGATGTGTAGTGCAGGAGATTTAAGCGATATACAATTTTTTAGAGAACAAAAAATTCAACCAATAATTTCTATTAATATGGATGGAACTATGAATTCAAACGCATGTAAATATATGGGATTAAAAGTAAAACAAGCTCGAGAAAAAATATTGGAAGATTTAAAAGAAATGGGACTTCTCATAAAACAGGAAACAATTACGCATAGAACTCCTGTTTCAGAAAGGAGCGGAGCAGAAATTGAATTTATTGAAATGCCTGAATTTTATCTTAAACAATTAGATTACAAAGAAGACATGAAATGTTTAACAAAAGAATTAAACTTTTACCCTGAATTCGCACAAAATATTTTGTTGGACTGGATTAATTCTGTTGCAATTGATTGGCCTATATCTAGAAGACGTTTTTATGCTACGCCAATTCCTTTATGGCATGCGAAATTTGAAGAACGAACTCTAGTTGCCTTGCCAGTTGAACTAAAATATTATGAGCCATGGAAAGATTCTGTTGAGAGTAATTTTGAGGTTTTTGAAAATAATAAAAAAATTGGAACTGTTGCAGATTTCACAAATTTAAAATGGGAAGGTGAAACTAGAGTTTTTGATACTTGGATGGACTCTTCTATTTCTGAACTTGTTATGTTAAAATATAAACAAGATATGGATTTTTTTAACAAAGCCTATCCTGCGAGTTTGAGACCTCAAGGAAAAGAAATTATTAGAACTTGGTTGTATTATACTGTTTTACGAGGATATTTCGAGACAGGGAAGCTTTGTTTTAAGGATGCTTGGATTAACCAACATATTGTTGATTCAAAGGGATTTAAGATGAGTAAAAGTAAAGGAAATGGAATTGATCCATTAAAACTCTTGGATTCTTATGGTTCTGAATCAATAAGATTTTGGGCTGCAACAGAGGGAGATTTGTCTAAACAAGACTTGAAATGCTCTGAAGATAGAATTTCTGCTGAGAAAAAAACTATTAATAAAATTTTAAATTTAGCAAAATTTGTCAAAATGTTTGAAAAACCTACGAAAAAGCCTAAATTGACTAAACTTGATGAATTATTTGTTAATTATATTGATTCTTTAACAAACGAATTAGACAAAAATTATTCATCTTATGATTTTTATAATCCTGCTTTAAAGTTAAGAACGTTTATTTGGACAACCTTTGCTTCACATTATGTTGAAATAATTAAAAATAGAGCATATAATCAAGATAAAACGTTTTCTGATGAAGAACAAAAATCTGCATGTTGGTCTTTGTATTATATTTTTGAGCGTTTATTATTTTTACTTTATCCAATAATTCCTAAGATAACTAGTTTCATTGGAAATGATTTCGGAATTGATTTATTACATTCTACTTGGCCTGTTGTAAAAAGTATTGATTATGATTATGAAAATGAAATTAACTCGTTAATTGAATTTAATAGTTCAGTTTGGAAAACTAAAAAAGATAATAATATATCTCTGAAAGAAAGTATTTCTGGAATAACAATTCCTGAAAATTTATCTGGTTTTGAAAAAGATTTAATTGCTGCGCATAATATTCATTAATATTTTAAATTCTATTTACATTAATTTATTATGGTTTGTTCAAAATGTGGATATTCTGATATAAAAGAGATCGAAAAAAATGGTTACCACTTTTGTTCTGTTTGTTCTTCTTTTTTGCCTAGTAATGAAAAAGATATAGAAAGGTACGCAAATGAAAAAATTGATTGGAAATTATTGGATACATTTAGAAAATATAATTGTTCTCGTGGAATTAAACAAAAAATTGGGATGTTGAGTAAAGCAACAGAAGGGCATCCTGTAACAAGAGCTCCATTTGGATATTCAATAAAAGATAGTCGACTTGAACAGAATGAAAATATGCTAACTGTTATTTCTATTTTTAGAACATATAACAAACAAAATATTTCTTTGAATTTACTTTCTAAACAATTTGGATTCTCTGTTAATGGAATTAAAAAAATTTTACAAAATAGAACTTATTTAGGAGAAATAAAATTTGATAAACAATTTCATAAATCTACACACCAACCAATTATTGACGCTGAAACATTTTATGCTGTTCAAAGAAAATTGAATAATTTATCAAAATAAAAAATTATCTGTAAGATGTTTGTCTTCTTGCTCTTGCTTTAGAATCACCAGGCTTACAAGTTTCCTTTCTTCTTGTATCTGCAACAAGTAAGTTTCTGTCATATGACAAAAATGCTCTTCTTACTTCTTCGTTTTTTGAATATTCAACTATTGCTCTTGCTATTGCTAATCTAGAAGCTTCTACTTGAGAAGAACTTCCCCCACCTTTAACGTTTAATGATATATCAAAGTTTAATCCGCCCAAAATATTTTTTGCAATTATTAATGGTTCACTTATTTCTAATTGTTGTAAATTTGGTAAAAAAGAAATTGGTCTTTTATTAAAAGTTACAATACCTTTTCCTTCTTTTATTGTTGCTTTTGCTATTGCAGACTTTCTTTTTCCTGTAACTATTAAGTTATTCATTCTAATGCCTCCACAATTTCTTTCATTGTAGTATATCTAAATGGTTTTTGATGATCAAATGTTATAGCATTTTTTATTTCTTCATCTTTAAATCTACCATTAGCTACATAACACTTTAATCTTTTGTATGCTTCTCTTCCTTTTGTTTTATCCCATGGAAGCATTCCTCTTAGCATTCTTTTTAGTAATCTGTCTGATTTTCTGATATAGGTTGGACCTTTTAACGATCCTCCTCTTCCCATTCTTCTTTTCTTTAATATTTTTTCAACAATTAATTCTTTTCTTCCAGAAACAATTATTTTTTCTGAATTAATTACATCTACAGAATTACCTTTCAATAATTCTTTAGCTATATAACTTCCTGCTCTTCCTAATATTGCATTATCTACGTTTACTATTCTGTGTTCCATTTTAACTTATTAATTTTAAATTATTTAATTCTGGATTCTTTTGCATTTCGTCTGTTAACAAAACTGCTTCACATTTGGCGTTTTCTATTTTTTCTTTTGCCTTATCACTAAATGACCAAGCAACTATTTTTCTTTTTGAATCTAATTCTCCACCACTTAAAACTTTTCCAGCAATAATTACATCACCATCAACTACATTTATGTCTTTTAGATTTATAGTTGCCCATTTTCTTTTTGGTTTTGACAATTCTTTAGCAACTTCAGGGTTTGTCTTTTTTAATTTTATAATTGTTTCTACTAATGTTGGATTTGACTTTACTTTCATTCTTTTTTCAATTTTTGTTTTGCTAATTTGTTTTTCCATGTTTTTATTTTATGAGGAGAGGAGGATTCGAACCCCCGCAGGCAATAACCACTACGGTCTTAACGTAGCCCGTTTGACCGCTCCGGCATCTCCTCGCATTTACTTGATTTTTTTTAAAATCTCAGATAAATTCGACTTCAAGATATTACAACTTTCTACGAAGATATCCGTTGTTTTCATTTGCCCCCATGTTTCAATATTAAATACAATATCATTGTCATATTTTACTTCAATACCTGGATATTCTTTAAAGTCTTCTTCATCTAATTCACATTTTGTTGCGTCTTTTACTTTTAACTTATCTTTAAATTCAAAAATTTCTGGATATTTCTTTGATAATTCTATATTTGCCTCGGCCTCTTTACCAATTTTTATTTTAGCCAATTTTTTATAATAAAATAAACCTGGAACAAATTTTGCATGATCCAATCCTGTTCCTACAGTAGCTCTAGATAAAATTTCTATTGTTTGCCCTTCATCTAAAAATACAATTGGGATATCTGGATATACTGATAACTCACCCAATTCTTTAGACGTAACAAAAACTCCGCCTTCTTTACCTTTGGCTTTTAGTTTTAATTCCACTACTTCGTCTTTTTTTATCTTTTGATTTTTTAATGGTATTAATCCTAATCTGTGTGCTATAACTTCGTCGTATAAAGCACTATCATTCTTAAAAACATCACATTCATCAATTGCTAATACTGGTATTTCAATAACTGATCTTCTTATTGCGTTTGCTAATGTTGTAGTCATTGGCATAACGAATGTCAACTTTTCGTCATCTTTTTGTATTAATTCCATTTTATTTTGTTATAAATTTAATTTATAAATTTATACTCTTCGGCCCCTCCTTCCGCCTGCCTTCTTAGGTCCACCTCGAGCTACACATGTCAAATCACTCATACTAATTATTTTGAAACCTTCTTTTGTTAATGTTTTAACCACAGCATGTCCCCCTGGTCCAACTCCTCTGTCGCCAGTTTCTCCTTTTAATTTAACATACAAACTTGTTATCTTATAATCCCTACAAACATCTTGAATTCTCTTCGCAATAAACATAGCTATCGTTGGATTTGCTTTCATTCTATCGTGCTTTGTTATTTGACCACCAGTAACCTTGAATATTGTATTTCCTGCTAAATCTGTT
>Ga0172378_10006212_pt1 | contig 11165 bp, 7 predicted proteins | sample GrowelOW332metaG_FD_119755 | JGI IMG/M metagenome (GOLD analysis project Ga0172378, IMG submission 119755) | Groundwater microbial communities from an aquifer near a municipal landfill in Southern Ontario, Canada - Pumphouse #3_1 metaG | ecosystem: Environmental > Aquatic > Deep subsurface >... | reverse complement strand
GAACAAAACAAAGCACAATATATATTACTTAAAGGTAGTAGATGGTTATTTCATTGAAATATATGAAAATAATAATAGATTGAGACAAAGATACACTTTAAGAGGTTTTTTTTACCTCCCGGAGAAAGAATAATGAAATTTGGTCCTTCTATTAAGCTAAAAGAGTTTTTAGTATCAAACCATAAATTGCTGGCTGTCTATGTAATGAAAGAAGAATTAAATGAAATTTTTACTTATTATAACAAAGAAGATGTAAAAGTTGCTCTAAAGCAATTCACTTGCTTCTTCTTTTGACATTCCTCAAATTAGAAACTTTTGTTTAACAATTAATAAAAAATGGGAATGAATTTTAAATCACATAGTACACCAATCTTGTAGAAAAGCTTAGGGTTTTAAGGATACTAAATACTTCTTTATGAAGATTACTAAAAATAGCATGAAAAGGAAATATTGATACAAATTAAACAGAAACTTATTTTGAACCAAAAAAAAAGCCACCTGTCCGATTCGAACGGACGACCCCGAGATTACAAATCACGTGCTCTGGCCAGCTGAGCTAAGGTGGCAAAAGTCAATAACAATTGACCCTGTTACTTATACATTTTTTCTAATTAAAGGTCAATACTTGTTTGTAAAAAATATATATTTTGAAAGCACTTTTTTTTAATTGATTATAAACCAATAAATTAAAAAATATCATCAACCATTATCAAGAACATTATTGTATATTTTTGATTTTGTTGTATGTTCTTTTGATAATTGTTAAACTCCTTTTAATTGTAATTTTCAGGAGTTTTCATGTTTCAAAAACAAAAAATTATTGGTAAAAATAAAGCCCTTTTCAACTTAGCTAATTTTCCTTTTTATTATGGGTGGATTATTTTATTTATTGGTTCAATTGGGGTGCTAGCAAGTGTTCCAGGTCAAACTATGGGGGTGTCAGTTTTTACTGACTACTACATAAGTAATCTAAATATTTCTAGAGTTGAAATTTCTACAGCATATATGATTGGAACCCTAGGAAGTAGTTTACTAATATCTTATGCTGGAATCTTTTTTGATCGTTATGGGGCTAGAATAGTTGCAGCCATTGCTACAATTTTCTTAGGTCTCTTTTTATTAATTTTTGGGTTTTCTCCTGAAATAATTCTATTTTTGACAAATATTTTTAATGTTTCACGTTTTGTTATAGTGTTTACAGTTATTACAATAGGATTTTTTGGGATTCGATTTTTTGGACAGGGGGTATTAACTTTAGTTTCAAAAGGTATGGTAGCTAAATGGTTTGGACCAAGAAGGGGATTTGCCGTTGGAATTATGGGATTAATTACAGCTTTTGGATTCTCTTTTGCTCCGCAGCCACTAAATTCTATGATAAATAAATTAGGATGGACTAAATCTCTTATTACAATAGCATTGGTTTTATTAGTTATTTTTTTGCCACTAGTTCTCATATTTTATCGAGCAGAACCAAATAAATATGGAATTGAAGTTGAACAGGGAATGAAAAATAAAAACCTTGAAAATAAAAATAGAGTAAAGGATGCCAAAGTTCAAAAAACGGTTGCTGAGGCAAAAAGAGAACCACTTTATTGGATAATTGTGTTTTCTTTAGGGTTTTGGAGTTTGTTTAATACTGCATTTACTTTTCATGTAGTATCAATTTTTGATGAAATTGGTGTTTCTGCAGACCAAGCTGTTAAGATTTTCTTTCCAATTTCTATTATTTCGGTTTGTTCAAGATTTTTAGGTAGCTATTTTAGTGATAGAATACAAATCAAATATATCTATATTGGGTATATATTTTCTTTGATATTATCTTCATTTTCAATCTTATTAATATCATTTCCAATTGGTAAAATATTGGTAATTATATCTTTTGGAATTGGTGGAGGTCTATATGGAATGCTAAATATTGTAACTTGGCCAAAGCTATATGGAAGAAAACATTATGGAGCAATAAGTGGTTTTTCAATGTCCATAGCAGTAGCAAGTAGTGCTGTGGGGCCTTGGTTATTTAGTTTAGCCAATAAATTTACAAACTCTTATAAAATTACAGGTTTTGTTGGAATTATTATAAGTACCATATTTCTAATTTTAGTTTTTAAATCGAATTGGAATGTTGTAAGTGAAAAGTAATTTAATACAATATTTCATACGTAATTTGTTATATAATTATTAAAATTAAACTTAATTAGGTTAAAATTTTCTTATTTTTTCTTTCTTTTATTTATTATTTTCAAAATTTATTAAAGATTTCAAAAAGAGAATTGACAAAGAAAAGAAATTTGTATATGTTAGTTTAAGTTAACGGAGAGGTTCCCGAGTGGCCAAAGGGGGCAGACTGTAAATCTGTTGGTTCCGCCTTCGAAGGTTCGAATCCTTCTCTCTCCATTACGATAGACCATTAATTTGGTCTATTTTTTTTATAAAAACACTAAGAATTTGAATTAAAGGCTTTACTATTTACCTATCCTTAAATTATATTATACATGATGCCAAAATTTTCAGAAAATACTATACAAGAAATAAAAAATCGTCTATCTATTGTTGATGTAGTTTCCGATTATGTACTTTTAGCTAAAAAAAACAATAGATATTGGGGTTTATGTCCATTCCACAATGAAAAAACCCCTTCTTTTACGGTTGTTGAAGATAAAGGATTTTATCATTGTTTTGGTTGTGGTAAATCTGGATCAATATTTGACTTTATTATGGAAGAAGAACATTTAAGTTATCCTGAAGCAGTAAGATATTTAGCAAAAAAAGCTGGAGTAGAACTTAAACAAGAAACTCCACAAGAAAATATAATTAGAAAAGAAAAGGAAAGTTTGCAAGAGCTTTACAATAAAATATCACAGTCATTTCATTTTCTTCTTATGAAATCGAAACAAGGTGAAAATGCAAGACAATACTTAGAGTCCAGAAAGATTAATAAAGAGACTCAAGAGAAATTTCTTCTAGGTTTTGCTCCTACAGATGAAAGTTGGCTTTATAGGTTTTTAAAGAAAAATAATTATAGTAGCGAATTGTTAAAGCAAAGTGGGCTTTTCAGTTCTCGTTATCCAACTTATCCTTTGTTTGTTAATCGAATTATGTTTCCTATCAGAACCTGGCAAGGGGATTGTGTTGCCTTTGGTGGGAGAGATCTTACTGGAACAAGTAGAGCAAAATATATTAATACACCTGAAACAGAAATTTATAGTAAAAGGAGTCTTTTGTTTGGGCTTTATGAAGGTTTGGATTCCTTAAAAAAAGACCAAGAAGTTAAAATATGTGAAGGAAACTTTGATGTAATTAGTTTGCATCAAGCAGGTCTTGCCAATACTGTAGCTCCTTTGGGAACAGCTTTTACTAAAGAACAAGCTAAATTATTACTTAGGTATGTTACAAAGGTTGATTTGCTTTTTGATTCAGATTCAGCTGGACAAAATGCTACAAAAAAAACATTGAAGCTTTGTCAGCAAATGGGATTAGAGAATTCAGTTATTGAAATCCAAAATGCGAAAGATGTTGCGGAAATTCTTCAAACACAAGGCGAGGAAACTTTGATAAACTGTTGTTCTAAATCAATAAATGGGTTTGATTATCTTGTACAATCTGCATTAAGAATGTATGATATAAAACAGCCTAAAAACAAGTTTTTGATTTTTAAGGAGGTTAAGCCGTATTTAGATTCAACCAGTTCTGAAATTGAAAAAGAGAGCTATATAAAAAAGTTAGCAGAATTACTAGAAGTATCCGAACGGCAGATTAAAGAAGATTACAGAAAAGGAAATGATGGAGTCATAAACAAACGAAATAGTAATGACCAAAAAGTAATTTTAAATCCTTTTCAATTAAATCCAGATTTATATTTGATGGTTACCTTAGCTAATAATAGAAGTATCTTTGATTCGGTAAAAGGTAAATTAAAAATTGGTTTATTAACTGATGATTATGCAATTTCTTTATACACGATATTAGAAGATGCTGCTAGAAAAAAAATTAGTTCGGATGAGGCTTTTTCTCAATTGATAACAAATGATGAACTTAGAAACTTAGTAAAGACTTCTTTCATGATTAAGATGTTTAGAGATAAAAACATTGGGAATGACATAAATCATGCCATACTAAGAATTCAGTTATTGGATATTGAAAAAAAACGAAATAGTATATTAAATTTACTTCAATATAGTATAGAAGAAAATGGTTTAGAAGTTCAAAATTATAGTGAGCTTTTATTACAAAAAAAAAACTTGGATGAAAGATATGAAGCTTTGAAAAATGAAGCTGATAATGAGGATTATTGATGACAGGAACTTATCCGGAAAATTACAAAAAAGTAGAAACGTTATTGGAAAATCTCGGACCTTTATCAACAAGTGAATTTTATGATTTCTTGTTGGACCAAAAGATTGATTTGGGAACTGATTATGAGCAAATTAAAAATGCCTTAATTGTAAAGGAACTAGTTTATGCAGAAGCTGATATCATAAGTGTTGTTGAGGAACCTTCCGAGGAAGAACTTACAGATGAAGATGAAGAAGAAGTATTGCTTGAAGATGACAATTTTGAGAAATTTACAGAAGCAATCATAGATGATAGTGAAGAAATTCTTGACGATGATGAAATTGACGAAGACGACGATGATGATGAAGACGACGATGATGAAGAAGATGAAGTAGATCATAAGAAATCAAAAAAGAAAGCTAAAAAGGCTAATTCAGATGATGATGAAGATAATGATTTTGATGAAGACGCTGAATTAGATGATAAAGATGATTTTAAGATTAATTATTTTACGGATGATGATTCTGATGGCACTCGTAGTGTTAAATTGTCCGAAGTTGAAGTTGAACCCGATAGAAGATCAAAACCTGCAACTATTTTAGGTACAGATAAAAGTGATAGTGGAAGTGATGATCCAATAAGGCTTTACCTAAGAGAAATTGGAAAAGAAAATCTATTAACTGCTCAACAAGAAGTTGAACTTTCTAAACAGATGGAAGAAGGTGCTCTAATAATTAAAAATGTGATTCATAATTCTGGGGTTATGATTTATGGCTTTAATCAAATTCTTGAAAAACTTAATACCAAAATTGAAGGCGGAGAAGAAAACTTTTCAAGTAAAGATTTGAAGGAAATTATTACAGAACAAAAAAGATTTCAAAACTACTATAAAGAGCCTTTAAAAGATATCCAAACTAAATTAAAAGAATATTTAAGTTATAAAACTAATTTAATTAATTCTGGAATTAATGTTATTGATAATGAAGAACTTTTAAAAAAGAGAAAACCAATTCTTAATAAATTAAGTCAAATTGAACTTCAACCAGAAGAAATTACTAGTTTTTCAGAAATCTTTACTTCTTCTGAAAGTAATATTATTGGAATTCGTGCTGATTTGGCTCAGTTAGAAATGTTATTAGAAGTTAATACAGATAAAGAAGTAAGAAAACTTTCAAGAGATTTAGTCACTCCAGGTAAAAGACAAAGTACAGAGGAAAGATTAGGACTTACTGTTGAACAAATTAAAGAAAAAGTAACACAATTTCAAAAAAATATTCGTGATTTAAAAAGTATTGAACAAATGTTTGAATCACCATGTAGTGAAATTCTTAATCAAGCCAGAGAAATTAAAAATGGTAAGCATATGCTTACCAAAGCAAAAGATCGTTTGATTCAAGCTAACCTTCGTTTGGTTGTTTCAATCGCAAAAAAGTATACCAATAGAGGACTTCATTTCTTTGATTTAATTCAAGAGGGAAATATTGGGTTAATAAAAGCTGTTGAAAAATTTGAATACAGAAAAGGATATAAATTCTCTACATACGCTACTTGGTGGATTAGACAAGCCATAACTCGTAGTATCAGTGATCAGGCTCGAACTATTAGAGTTCCTGTTCATATGATTGAACAAATTAATAAAGTAGTTCGGGAAAGTAGAATTCTAATGCAAAGTCTTGGTCGTGAACCAACTGATGAAGAAATTGCAGATAAATTGGGATGGGCTGAACAAAAAGTCAAAACTGTTAAAAATGTTGCAAGAGAACCAATTAGTCTTGAAACTCCAGTTGGAGAAGAAGAAGATTCTTTACTAGCAGACTTTATAGAGGATAAAGATGTGGAAAATCCTGCAACGCAGACTGCTTTTACTTTATTGCAAGAGCAACTTAAAGAAGTTCTTGCAACTCTTCCTAAAAGGGAACAAGAAGTATTGAAAATGCGTTTTGGTCTAGATGATGGTTATTCCTTAACTCTTGAAGAAGTAGGATTATATTTTGAAGTAACAAGAGAAAGAATTAGACAGATTGAAGCCAAAGCATTAAGAAGATTAAGACATCCAAAACGTAGTAAAATAGTAAAAGACTATTTATAAAATAGGAGTAGTAAATGAAAGATACATTTGTAAAATTACAAAAATTGCAGAAAATTATAGCAAAAATGTATGAAATTGAGGACAAAATTAAAGAAGTTCCTAACATTTTAGAAGTAAAGCAGAGTCTTTTAGCTAAAACTAATAAAACTTATTTAGAACTGATTGCAAAGGAAAATGACTTAAAAGGCCAAGTCAATGAACTTAAGAAAACCAAGATGGAAGCTGAAATTAGAAGAGAAAATCTTGAAAAATCTGTTGAAACTATAGTTTTATCCAGAGAATATGAAACTTTAGCAAAAGATATTGAATATGCAAAAAATGAAGAGCAGAGAACTAGAAATTTGCTTATAGAAAAACAAAAACGTCTTGATGAAATTCAAGATAGAATTTCCATTCAAGAAGAAATTTTTAAATCTCAAACTCAAGAAGTTGAAGAAGAAACTTCAAAGAAAGATGAGAACATAAGATTACTTCAAGAGGAATTGGATGTTGTTAACAAGCAAAAGGAATCTTTTTCTAAGGATATTCCTGAACATCTTCTCTTTAAATTTAAAAGAATTATTCGTAATAAAGAAAATGTTGGTATTGTTCCTATACATGGGAATGTATGTGAAGGATGTCACATGGCTCTACCTGTACAGTTTGTAAATGATGTTAGGAAGGAAGATGAAATCCTTTTTTGCCCTTATTGCAGCAGAGTTTTATACTATGAAGACGTTAACGTAGAAGAAGCTACTCCAATGGAGGAAATGACTGAAGAAAATGAACCAAGTCTTTCTGAATTTGTAGATGATGATGAATTTTCCGATTTTTAAATTAATTTAGGTTTATCAAGTAATCGCTGGAATTTATTTTCAGAGGAAAGTCCGGGCTCCACAGGACAGAAAGCCGGATAACGTCCGGGGATCGAAAGGTCACAGAAAGTGCAACAGAAAGTATACCGCTGATTAATTTCAGTAAGGGTGAAATGGTAAGGTAAGAGCTTACCGGTATTTTGGTAACAAAATGCGCATTGAAAACCTCTTTCGGAGCAAGATCATATAGTAGGTAAGTTGTCCGCTTGATACCTACGGGTAGATCGCTTGAGCTTATTGGTAACAATAAGCCTAGATAGATGATTACATAAACAGAACTCGGCTTATGATAAACCTTTTATTTTTTTTTCAGGAGAAAAGAAATTTTCTCCTATCTTTTTTACAGAGGATTTGTATGGTATTAGATGATTTTATTGATAACAAAATTTTAACAGTTTCCAATCCCGCAAGATATATCGGGGGAGAGTTTCATTCTAAAAGAAAGGAACTAAAAGAATCTGATTTAAAATGTGCTATAAGTTTTGCCGATTTATACGAAATTGGTATGTCTAATAATGCTGTTAGAATTATTTTTGATCAACTTAATAAAATTGATAATGTTTTTTGTGACAGAGTTTTTAGCGTTGCACCCGATGCTGAAAAACTTTTAAGGGAAAATAATCAAACGCTTTTTACTTTAGATAAACGCTTACCTTTAAATAAATTGGACTTTCTTGGGATTTCTCTTGGAAGTGAATTATGTATGACAAATGTCCTTCAAATTTTAGATTTAGGGGGAATGCAAATTGAATCTAAAGATAGAATAGAAAGTGATCCAATAATTATTCTAGGAGGTCCAGCAACTACTAACCCAATTCCTTTTGGTCCTTTTTTGGATTTCGTTTTTATAGGTGAAAGTGAAACTCATTTTGAAAAAATAATTAAAATTTTAAAATTATATAAATCCAGATCTGAAAGAATTGAAAATCTTAAAGAACTCCCTTTTCTTTGGTATCCTGGAAAAAAACTTGCAATTAGATGTGTTGATAATGACTTTTGTGAAGAAAATAAAAACTATGAATATTTTGTTGTTCCTTCTTTTAAAGTTGCTCAGGATAATGGAAATGTAGAAATTATGCGTGGATGTCCAAACGGTTGTCGTTTCTGTCATGCAGGACAATATTACAAACCTTTTAGACAAAGATCTCTTAATACTATTTTTAACCTCGCAAAACAAGATATTGAAGAATTTGGTTATCGTGAAGTTACTTTAAGTTCACTTTCTTCAGGGGATTATCCTCATCTTGATGTAATGATTCATGCCTTGAATAATGAATTTAGAAATAAAAATGTTTCATTTTCTCTTCCTTCTTTGAAGGTAAGTACTTTTAATCTTGATGTAGTTGAACAACTTTCGAGTGTGCGAAAAAGTGGACTTACTTTTGCTATTGAGACTCCCAAATTAGAATGGCAAAAATCAGTTAATAAAATTGTTGAGAGTGATAGAATAATTCAAATAATAAATGAAGCAAAATCTAGAGGTTGGAAATTAGCTAAGTTTTATTTTATGACGGGTATTCCATTTACTCAAATACAGGAAGAAGAGGAAGCTATTGTTGATTACTTATCTAAAATATATGAATCAACAAGAATAAGAATGAACATTAATATTGGGACCTTTATTCCAAAACCTCATACTCCTTTCCAATGGTGTCCACAATTGGAATTAGAAACTTCTTTAAAACATTTAAGATCAATAAAAAGATCTCTTCAAGATCAAATTGGAGGAATAAAAGTTTCTTATCATGAACCATCAGTTTCCTATATTGAAGGTTTAATAAGTCGAGGTGATGAAAATACAGCCACTATGATTAAGAATGCTTATTTAGAAGGTTGCCGATTAGATGCTTGGGAGGATTACTTTGAATTTGATAAATGGAAAAAAGTAATTTCCGAAATGGAAATAAATCCAGAATTCAACATTTATAAAAATTATTCATTAGATGAAAAACTTCCATGGGATACAGTAAGTCTTGGAGTATCAAAAAATTATCTTAAAAATGAATACTTGAAAGCTCAACAACAACAACTTACTGGGCAATGTGATGATATTTGTGACCATAAATGTGGTGTTTGTAATAATAATAATAAAGTTGTTACTTTCGATGAAAAAGAACTTGATATATTTATTGAAAAACACTCAATTGAAAAGAAAAAGGAATCTATTTATACAAAGTATATTTTATCCTACAAAAAAGATGGAAAAGCTAAATTCTTATCTCATATCAGTACTATGAGAAATTTTGAGATGGCTTTTCAAAGAGCAAATATTGATATTCGTTTTACTGAAGGTTACAATCCAAAACCAAGAATGGAGTTTTTAAACCCTCTAAGTTTGGGTGTAACTGGAGATCAGGAAAAGGTTCTGGTAGAAATTGACGTACAAGAAAATTCAATTGATGACTTAATTACTCATCTTAATGCAAATCTTTGCGAAGGTTATTATATTAATAGCTATCAATTGGATAAAACTACAAAAAAAACCTCTTTAGCAGTTCGAATGGAATCAAGTTTATTTCAAATACAAAATATTAAAGATCCCGAAATTATTAAATGTCTTGATAATTTTGAAAATACAAACTTTATAAAAATTTCTAAAGACAATAATTTTTATATTATATCAATTATTGGTGAAAAGAATTTATTTAAAAATATCTTTCCAGAAAAGAACAAATTTGAAATTGCAGGAAACTGTCAAATTTCTAGAAAAGAAATTAGGATAAAGGAGTAAAAAAAATATGATTGATTATCATTTTGAAAAAAAAGAAACATTTTCTGATTCTATACAGGAATTGTATTACATACTCACTTTGTTAAGAAGTCCGGATGGTTGTCCATGGGATAGAAAACAAACTTGTAATTCCGTGGTTAAATCTCTGATTGAAGAAACTTATGAATATATTTCAGCTTTAAAAAATAATGATAAGGAAAATGAAGCCGAAGAAATTGGTGATGTTTTATTAAATGTTTTGATGTTAATTCAAATTCATCAAAGTAATGAAGATTTTACAGCTGTTGAGGCAATTAATACTTTATGTGAAAAACTTGTTCGTCGTCATCCCCATGTATTTACTAATTCTGTAATTGCTGAAGATGAATTTGAAGTAAAAAAAATTTGGAATGATGTTAAAACTAAAATTGAGGGTCATTCAGAAAAAAATGGTTTGTTTGATAAAATAAATAAATCTGCTCCCATATTAGAACAAACTAAAGAAATTCAGAAAGTTTTAAAAAAGAATAATTTTGAATGGAAAGAAGAACAACCAATATTTGATAAAGTTTTAGAAGAATTGAAAGAAGTTCAAGAAGCAAAAAATTTTGATGATAAAGAAGCTGAAATTGGAGACTTACTTTTTAGTGTTATTAATCTGGCAAGGTTCAATAAAATTGATCCTTCGATAGCTTTGTATAGAACAAATGAAAAAATAAAAAAAAGATTTCTCCTTGCTTTAAAAATTGCTCAAGAAAATAATATTTCAATTGAAAATCAAACTCTTGAAGAATTAGATAAACTTTGGGAAGCTTCAAAAAAGACTGAATAAAAATTAGTCTTTTATTTAATCCCCCAGTTGACAGAAGATACATTATGTAAAACAAATATAAATGATATTATTCTTCATTTTAATTATAAGATTTTTTATAGATTTTTAAATCAATGATTTTTTAAATATTTAAAGTATGGAATTTTTAGAAATCAAGAGGATTTACCTTGCCAGAATTAAATATTTCTAATTACAAAAAATTAATTTGAATATATCTATTTCTAGCTAACTACTCTTTTATCTAAATTTGAAATAAAATTTAAAATGTTAATAATATAATTTTTTTAATTAATTTCTAAACAACCCAGATATTCAAGTGAAGACCACCATTTATTTGTAAAACTTCCTTGTTGAGCTGTAAAGCTTCCTTGTTGAGCTGTAGGGCTGCAAAAATGTGAATATAGTAAT
>Ga0172378_10006211_pt1 | contig 11166 bp, 6 predicted proteins | sample GrowelOW332metaG_FD_119755 | JGI IMG/M metagenome (GOLD analysis project Ga0172378, IMG submission 119755) | Groundwater microbial communities from an aquifer near a municipal landfill in Southern Ontario, Canada - Pumphouse #3_1 metaG | ecosystem: Environmental > Aquatic > Deep subsurface >... | reverse complement strand
TGAAAACGGATTTGAAAACACTCCGCTTCATTTTAGCCGTTTTTTCCCGATGTACAAATTAACACAATTACCTCCTACACCTGTAAATGTTCTTAAGAATGCCAGGGAGACTGCTATTAAGGAAGGACTGAAATACGTTTATGCAGGCAATGTACCTGAACTGGATCTGGAAAATACCATCTGTCCAAAATGTCACAAAGAAATTGTTAAAAGACGTGGTTACAGGATTCTTGAGAATCATATAAAAGAAGGAAAATGTGAATACTGTGGCGAGAAAATTCCAGGAGTTTGGGGATAAGCGTTAGAAGTAAAAAATAACATTGGAATGAAATAATTATCCCATTGGAGGTGGATTTATGCTTTTTTGTTTCCATTGCTGTTTTATTTCTTAATTTAGTTCTAATGATACATTCTGTATCTTAAGTCTATATAGAATATCTTCAAAGTTAACGGTGTATCATTTATTAATGTCTTAAATCCGCAGCAATAAAAACGAAAAAATTGACATGGTCTGTAAAAATAAAAGTATAAGACTTTGTCTATAAAATATTTTCACCAATTTAAGTGAATAAACGTCAAAGCTGATAGAAATTACATATTCTAAAGAAAATATTAATACTTTTAATGAAGAAATTTTTTATTTTTGTCGATTTCTAACTATACTTATGTGATGTTTGAGAATGATCTGGAAATTTTAAAAAAAATACGAAATAACGATGAAATTGCTTTCAAAGTTATATTCAATAAATACTATTCCAGATTATATTATTTTATTTTTGAGTTTATTCATTTCGATGATATTGCTGAGAATATTGTACAGGACACATTTTTTACTTTGTGGAATAAACGTCATGAACTAAAAGATGATTCCAACTTAAGTGCATACCTTTTTACCGTTGCCAAAAATAATTGCTTATATAGATTAAGAGATCAACGTTACAGGCAAAAGCTTTTCACCACAAATTTGTTAGATCAAAATGAATTAGAGATGAACGTGGAAGTGTTAAACACACTTGATTCTTCAGCATATACGTTCGATGAAATTGAACGTATAATTGAACGGACGCTTGAAGAACTACCACCCCAGTGTAAAAAAATTTTTATTCTCAGCAGATTTGAAGAAAGGAAAAATAAAGAAATAGCAGAAGAACTAAATATTTCAGTTAAAGTAGTTGAAAAGCATATTTCTAAAGGACTTAAAAAATTTAAAATATCATTAAAAGACTACCTGCCATTTGTGGTCTATTTGTTTATTCCATAGTGATATTTATAAACAGTTCAATCATCTTTTCGTAATTTTCTAGTATAAAAAGTTATCTGCGGGGGGGGTAGATTGAGGTTTGTGCATTATACTAGCAAAGCAATACATGAAAGATATTGATGACATATTAAAACTTATCACCGGTAATGTGGATGTTGAAAGTAAACGAGAGATTTATTCAACAGTAAGAAGAGATGCATATGCCGAAGACATTTATAAGAAAGCCAAGATAACCTGGGCATTGATGTCATCGACAAAAAAAATGCCTGATTATAAGGTTGAAGAATCATATAATATGCTACATACCAGAATTTCAACAAAACATTTTTCTTTAAACCTTCATTCATATTTCAGATATGCTGCTATTATAATGGCGGTAGTGGGAATTTTTACAATCTCATTCTATTTTGGGAAACAAAATCCATTCGATCCTGTTTTAAAGATAAAATACACTTCTGTGGTTACAGACAAGGGTCAAGTATCAAAGGTTATCCTTCCTGATAGTTCTGTCGTTTGGTTAAACTCTGAAACAACGCTGACTTACAACAACAATTATTCGTTTAACAACCGGGATCTTAAATTAAGTGGGCAGGCATTTTTAGAGGTTAAAAAGAATAAAAACTTGCCTTTAGTCTTGGCTAGTGGTAATTTAATGGTTAAAGTTCTAGGTACCAGGTTTGATGTAAATGCCTATCCTGATGATACTAAGATTAAGGTTACATTGGAATCTGGAAAAGTTGAATTATTGAATTCCATTGATAATTCTTTTAACTACAAGTTGAATCCGGGTGAAATGGCTGAATTTGAATCCCAAACCAGCAGAGTTGAAATAAAAACAGTTAACCCCCAAAATTATTCGAATTGGAAAGATGGAGAGTTGATTTTTGTGAATACACCTATGGAGGAAGTCATAAAAAGATTGGAACGAAAATTTGACATCGAGATTGAGGTCAACAATCCTAAGGTGTATAAATCCGTATTTAATGCAAAATTCAAAAGTGAAAGTTTAAAGGAAATACTAGACTATATTCAATTTTCCTGCCCAGTTACCTACCAGTTAATCTCAGAAAAAGGAATTACTCAGAAAAAAATAATGTTAAACTAATAAAACAGAATCTTAAATAACCTAAACTTATGTATATGATAAAACAACCAAAAAAAACAACAAAAAAGGAGATGCTCTAACACCCCCTTCTTTAAATTATTATGTGCCGGCTTTTCCAAAACTCAGGCACACAATTAATCTTAATATTAATTAAAATTATTTCAAATTTATGAAAAAAAACTATTGTAAACTAATTTCCATGTATAGATCATCGTGGAAATCAAAATTATTTCGAATTATGAGAATTACATTCTTTATAATTGTAATAAGTATTACACAGATATTTGCAGTAAATACTTACTCTCAAATTACTCGATTAAGCTTAAACATGAAAAATGTTTCATCAAAAACCGTTTTATCGAAAATAGAGGACAAATCACAATTTTATTTCATTTATGATGCAACAGTTGTTGATGTTGAGAAAAAAGTGAGTATTGAATCAGAAAATGAATCAATAACAAAAATATTGGATCATTTATTTGAAGGAACAAATATTATCTACAAGATAAACAACCGACAAATTGCATTAACTACTGAGTCAATATCTTTGGTTGTCCAACAACAGAAGTCTGTTTCTGGTAAAGTAACCGATTCGACAGGTGCCTCTTTACCAGGGTTAACAGTTGTTGTAAAAGGAACTACAACCGGAATAATTACAGACATGGATGGTAATTATTCGATTGCTAATGTTATGGCTAATGCCACCTTGGTTTTTTCGTTTGTGGGGATGAAAACACAAGAAGTTGTCGTTGCAGGTAAAACTTCAATTGATGTGGTAATGCATGAAAAAACGATAGGAATTGAAGAAGTTGTTGCCATTGGTTACGGTACCCAAAAGAAAGTAAACCTAACCGGATCAGTATCCAATATTGATTTTGAAGCGGATCCTCTTACTTCTAGACCCTTGACAAATATTTCCTCAGCTTTGGCGGGTTTATCTCCGGGACTGAGTGTTAGACAAAACGCAGGGACTCCTGGATCAGATGGTGCAAGCATTAAAGTCAGGGGTATCGGATCTCTGAATTCCAGTCAGGATCCCCTTGTAATCATTGACGGACAACCAGGGGACCTGAATAGCGTGAGCCCTAATGATGTGGCTTCTGTTTCTGTTTTAAAAGATGCAGCATCTTCTGCTATTTATGGTTCAAGAGCATCCAATGGCGTTATTCTTGTGACGACAAAATCAGGAACAGATGCAGGAGGGAAAGTCATTTTCAGTTATGACGGAAACGGCGGATTTTCAAAGCCCACAAAACTCTATGATATGATCAGCAATACTGCTGACCATATGACAGTGATCAACCGAATCCAGGAAAATTCAGGCAGGATTACTTCCTTTACGGATGAAAAAATTAATGAATGGAGAGAGAAATCAAAAACTGATCCCATCTTATATCCTAACACCGACTGGTGGGATGTTATTCTTACCCGAAATATAAATCAAAGCCATTCCTTTTCGGCAAGGGGAGGAAGTAATAAAATCCAGTTCTACAACTCCTTCAACTATTTAAACAACAATGGTTTGATGGAGAATACCGGATATGAACGGTTTACCTTCCGGAATAACCTGACTTTTAAGGTGACGGATTGGCTTAAATTGGGAAATAACCTCTCTGCTCTTTATGGGAAAACAGATCCTGCGTCGACCGATGCTATTTTTCAATGGTTTATTGCAACGACCCCGGGACTGTTGCCTAAACATACTGACGGAAGATATGGTGGTGGAATGACCGGAATTGAAAGCGCAGCCAATAATCCTTTACGAACACTGGAAACAGCCCGGGGAGAAAAGAATACCAAACGGTATACAGGAAAGATGTTCGCTGTAATAACTCCGGTTAAAGGGCTGGAAGTCAACGGAAGTTACTTTATTGATTCCTATATCTACGATGCTTGGAGTAGCAGCCAGCCTGCGGCTTTGTGGGACTTCCAAACGGAAACAGTTATCCAGAGTGCAGCATCAACGATCAGTTTGAATAATTCCTTTTCAAAATCAACACGTAATGTGATTGACCTTTTTGCAACTTATACCAGATCATTTGGCAACAATCATTTCAAGCTTCTGGCCGGTTATAATCAGGAATATTATAAAAGTTCTTCTTTTTCGGCAACCAAACAGGACCTTTATAGTCTAGATATCCCTGTTTTAGATGCTGCTGCTACCAATATGTCTTCAAGCGGAACTGCAAGTGATTTTGCCATGCGCTCCTACTTTGGCCGTTTAAATTATGATTTCATGCAGAAGTACTTATTTGAAGTTAATATTCGTGCTGATGGTTCTTCTCGTTTCAGTTCGGATAATCGATGGGGATATTTCCCTTCTTTTTCGGCAGGTTGGCGGATTTCGGAGGAGGGCTTTTGGGCTCCACTAAAGAATTCGATTGACAATCTTAAATTCAGGGTTTCGTGGGGACAACTGGGGAATAACGGCATTGGTAATTATGACTGGCAAAGCACATATGGAGCAGCAAATCATAGTTTTAACGGAACCGTGGTGAAGGGCGTAACGCCATCTTCTATTGCAAATGAAAACATATCCTGGGAAGTAACGGATGTTTTAAATATAGGAGCAGATTTTAATTTATTTGAGAAACTGAACTTTGTTATCGACTATTACAATAAATATACCCACGGGATTCTTGCTAGTACTCCAATCCCTTATGTGAACGGAGGACTGACTGCTCCGAAAACAAATAGCGCGGCTGTACGCAACAAGGGACTGGAGGCTGAGGTTAATTTTAAGACCACTGTTGGTGATTTGATGATATCTGCCGGGTTGAACGGGTCTTTTAATAAAAACAGGATTGAGAAATACAAAGGTGATGTTCTGGAAACTCATGGACAGGGCGTATGGACAGAAGGACAGCCAATCGGAAAATTTTATGTTCGTGAAATTGACCATATTGTTCAGAAACAATCAGAGATTGATCAGTTGCTGGCTGGCGGGTGGACATTCAGTCCATCAACTCCTGGTCTCGGTGACTTCTTATACAAGGATGCTACTCAGGATAAGAAAATTAATGATGACGATCGTGTCCTGAAAGGAAATCCTATACCCCTTTTTAATTACGGCATAGATTTATCATTTAATTATAGGGGTTTCGACTTTTATATGCTCATGAACGGTGTGTCAGGCTGGGATAAATATACTTCATCACAATTTTTTAGTCTGAATGCCTATGTCCAGGGTTACCTTTACCCGACTTATTTCCTCGATCAGTGGACAGAAGACAATCCCAGTACTACCATACCTAAAGTGTACACCAGTAATGCAAAAAATCAGCAAACTTCGGATTACCATCTCCACAGTTCATCATACCTGAGGATTAAGACCTTGCAACTGGGCTATACAATACCTTCCCGAATAACGAATAGATTTGAAATTCAAAAGCTAAGAGCCTTTGTTAACTTGGAGAATTTCTTCACATTTACTTCCTATCCTGGAATGGATCCTGAAATCAGTGGCTCTTCCCATAACGCTGATACAACTTACCCATTACTGAAAACTATATCATTAGGTATCAATCTAAATTTTTAAAACTATGAATGCAATGAAATATATTTGTCTGGTCATATTTTTTACTATTTTGTATAGTTGTAAAGATGATTTTCTTGACTGTATTCCCTATAATGCACTTTCAAAGGATGTGATCTGGATATCGGATGAAAATGCTCTGATGGAGATCAATGGTATATACGCAGTTGCCAATCTGGATAATGCTTTACATGGCACTCCCTACCAGTTTACCTGTTGGGGCCCTGATGGATTTAATTATTTCAGGGATGCTTCCATTGAGATGAACACAGCAACAAGCAGAAATGGCAATTTCCTGAATAAATATACTGCCTTTTACCGAGTTATCCGGGCCGCCAATGATGCAATTTATAATTTGACTGACAATGTCAATATTTCAACAGACCTGCGAAACCGTATGATTGGGGAAGCTATGTTCTTCAGGGGTATATCCTATTTCTACCTTTGGCACTTATTTGGCGGAGTAATTATTCTGGATAAACCAATAGCTCCGGAGGATACATATCTGCCTAGAAATTCTGCAGAAGAAGTGAAAAATTTCGTGATACAGGATTTTAAAGAAGCAATTGATCTTTTACCGGTTTCCTATACCGGATCGGACATCGGGAGAGTGACAAAGGGTGCAGCTACGGCCATGCTGGGAAAAGTTTATCTGTACAGTGAATCTTGGGCCAATGCGGCTGAACAGTTTGCAACGCTGATGACTGATCCCTATACCTATGATCTATGGCCTGAATATTATCAGTTGTTTGATTATAAATGGGAAACAAATAATGAATTTGTTTTTGCTTTACAAATGGTTATGCAGACAAATCTGGGCAGTAATTACGATCAATGGTACGGAGGACGGTCCACTTATTCGTTTGCACAATCCTATTGTATGGCTTCCAATATTCCATTTGAGACTTATACTTATTGTGACGGGACACCGATTGACCTAAGTTTCCGTCCTAAAAAAAGCAGTTATACGACTGAACATGATTACGGGATTGACCTCATGGCTTGGTATAAGCAAACCTTGCATCAGAAAGTTGTTGATAAACGATTACAGGCGAATATCATTATGCCTACGGATACATTTGTAGGACTTAACAGCCAGACGTATAAAGTATACTGGCCTTATGCCGATTATGCGAATGCAAATCCTCCGGCATACCGGATTGAATTTTCCGGATACGCTATTTATTCATGGAGAAAGTTTGTGAATACCGCAAATGAAAATGTCGTTAGATGGGATTCACCTAATGATATTCCGATCATTCGTTTTGCAGATGTACTGCTCATGTATGCTGAAGCGTTGAACGAATCGGAAGGACCAATCGATGCAGTTTACGAAGCCGTTGACCGTGTCCGGGCCAGAGCTGGACTGGTCGGATTATCCTCAGGACTGGATAAGGAAGGAATGCGTCGGTGTATCCGTCTGGAAAGGTTTCATGAATTTCCGGGTGAAGGTTTGTTGTTCTGCGATGTAAGGCGTTGGAAAACAGCAGATACCAATGATCCTATTTTCGGACTAAATCATGATGTTCTTGACTTTAGAGGAGAAAAACTTTTTACTAGGAAATTCGAGTCAAAATATTATCTGTGGCCAATTCCTGAGGCAGAGAGAGACCTGAACGAAAATCTGGATCAGAATCCGGGATGGGAACAATAACTTTAATATTTCACATGGCATCACTGCCTGCAAGGCAATGATACCATGGAATTTTGAAAAAACAAACGTATGAAAAAAATAAAAAAAGGAATTTTTTTGCTGGCTTGCCTTTTTCTGACAATCTCAGCTCAATCAAAGGAAAACCGGAATTTATTATCTGGTCAGTATACCAGGAAATTTTTGAACGAGTCCTTAATCCGAGATAATAGCTGGATTAAATATCCGGCATATCAGGATCGTGCTTCCTGGGCAAAAGTTCCGGAAACAATACGAAAAAAAACGATTGAAGAAGGAGAAAAATATCTTCATTACACGTGGCCTGTTGTATCGTTAACAATGTATCTTGAATTTACCAGGTTAGGAGATAGGGCTGCTGTGGATACTCCTAACGGAGAGCGTGCAAAAGCCTTGCAGTCACTGGTATTAGCAGAATTAATGGAAGGGAAGGGCCGTTTTATGGATGATATTATCAACGGTGTATTTTCTTTTTGTGAACAGACATATTGGGGATCATCAGCCCATTTCTATATGTATGGTGGAAAAGTTGCTGATCCCAATACCATTGTTCCTAATCTTGATAATCCAGTTGTTGACTTGGTTGTGGGAGAAAGGGCGGCCGACTTGTCGTGGATTTGGTATTTATTTCATGAGGAGTTTGATAAAGTGAGTCCGGTAATTGCTAAAAGACTTAAAGATGAGTTGCACAGAAAGGTTTTGGATCCGTTTTATGCAAGATATGATTATTGGTGGATCACCGGTTGGGATGATGGAAGTGTAAATAACTGGACTCCTTGGTGCAATTACAATATGCTGACAAGTATCTTGCTTATTGAAGATGATCCAAAGAAAAAGGAAGATGCCATCTATAAAACGTTGGAGTCGGTCGACCTTTTCATCAATTCCTATCCGGAAGACGGAGGTTGTAATGAAGGACCAAGCTACTGGGGCGTCGCCGGAGGAAAAATGTTCGATTACCTTCGCCTGTTAAAAACCTGTACAAACGGGAAGATTGACATTTTTAACCATGAATTGATTAAAAACATAGGACGATATATTGCTTGTGTTTATATAAGTAATGGAATTTATTATGATAATTTTGGTGATGCACCTTTCAAAATTCACCAAGATGCAGGCAAAATCTATCGCTTTGGGAAAAATATTGGAGATTCATTAGTAACAGATTTTGGAGCTTTTTTGCTTGAGCATGATGCATACGGGAAAAATGTCGTTGTTGGAAAAATTGGTGAAACACTTGAAAATTTATTTAATCTGGATGATTGGCAAGAATGCCCCAAAGTTGAACCTCTACTTCCTGAATATTACCTGCCGGATTTAGATATTGTAATAGCTAGGGAAAATGCCAATTCAACAAATGGTTTTTATTTTGCAGCGAAAGGGGGGAGCAACGGAGAAGGACACAATCACAATGATGTTGGATCGTTTATGCTTTATTATAACGGTGATCCGGTACTTATTGATGTAGGTGTGGGTACCTACACAAAGAAAACATTCAGTTCTCAGCGTTATGAGATCTGGACCATGCAATCCAACTATCATAATCTTCCAGTTATCAATGGCTATGGACAAAGTCCTGGCGGACAGTTTAAATCTCAGAATTCAACTTATTCCTCCGGTAAAAATAAAGTATCATTTTCAACAGACATTGCATTAGCTTACCCATCTGAAGCCAATGTTTCCAAATGGAAACGTACCTATACCCTTGAACGTGGAAAAAGGTTTATCATTCATGATGATTTTAAACTGACAGCTAACAAAGGGAACAATAAATTTCATTTTATGACAAGTGTTCCGTGCCAAATAATTAAGCCGGGACTGATTCAGTTTAACGGAGAAAACTATGCCCTTCAGATAAAGTACAATTCCACTCAACTGACTGCAGACATCGAAAAGATTAAAATTGAGGATAAACGCCTTCAGGGTGTTTTCGGGGATTATCTATCCAGATTGGCATTTAATTTAAATAATAATAATCTTTCAGACCAGGTGTCTTTTGAAGTTACTCCAGTGAAATAAATAGAAGAACTTGCGAGGTCATGTCCGTTAATTTGTTCATGCACAGTTAACGTAATTGATATTGGAAAGAATCCAATTATAAAAAAGTTGTAAATTGTGTCGTCCTAAAAATAGTTTACAGGTTTTGGTACAATAATAAAATAATTAATCAGTATAAACCAAAGTTAACTTCAGTTTGTACTGATTTTTTTTGAATAACTAGGTTCTCTGATTTTATTCTGCATATGTATTTTATTAGGTGTTAACATTCAACACGAGATATTAGGTAGTTTGTTATTATATATTTCTATGGATTGTCCTACTATTTTCTTTAGATATTTAATATAACAATCATATTCTTTTAATAAAAATTCTTGTTTTAAAATACCATTAACCCTTTCTATAATAGCATTTGAATAGGGATCATAGCTTTCTGTCATCCTTTCTTTTATCCCTCCCCCTCCTTTTTAGAATTTTTTGATATTCATTACTTCAATATTGAATTCTTCTATCAGAATTATGTATCAATTTTGTATTATAGATTTTATTTTTTATAGCTTTCTTCAGGTCTCTGGTTGAGTCATCAACACTTATAGAAGAGCTTAAATCATATCCTTATTTTTTTAGAATATGCATCTGTAACCAAAGCTAAATAACATTTGTTTTTACGGTTCTCATATACATTATATAACAAACCCAGTCTTGTTCCTTATGATTTATTTCTAATCTGTTGCAGGAATAAATTTTGTGGGGTTGAAGTATTTTTTCCATTGATAATTAAATTCACTACTAAAAATATTTTATTTTAACTAATTAAGATTAAGATAATTAATGGCATATTTCAATCGTTTTCTATATCTTGTTTGGATAATTATAAGAGCATCGAAAAAGCACAGGAAGTATTTCCTGATAAAACAGAAGTTGCGCATGCTTATGGCGATTATCACAACATTTACAACCAACAATATTGTAAGTATAATTAGATCGATCTGCTATTTTATGCCATACAAGGTGCCAAAGGTAGGTATCAGTTAAATTTTCCGGAAAATGTGAAGCTCTCTGTTTTTGATATCATTATCAATGAAATTAATTTTTATGGCAATATTTACAGTTAACATGTTTGATTCCGAAAATACCCGATTTTCTGTAATTTGAGAAAATAGGATTATAGGAGTGGATTCAATAAAACATAAATCGTTTAAAATGAGAAATAAAAAAACATCGGCAGTTGTTACCCGACGTGAGATATTGAAAATTGGTATTGGTGCTGTTGCCGGCACTATGATGTCTAAAATGGGTATGGGGATGGGAGTACCTACTGAGGCAAACAGTCTTGAAACTGATGTTACAACGTTAAATAATTACAACAGAATTCTGGGAAACGGAGTTTCTAAATCATTAGATTTTCCATTTATAATAATCCGTTTGCATCCTCGGCATCATACTAACAGGTTGATGTTTGCAGAGGTCCTTGAACTTCTTAAGAAATACCGGAATGTTGTTGATGAAGTATGGTTCTGTACGGAATTAGGATTTCCCATGCTTCAACAGCATCGTGAATCAGCAGAGATGATGGCTAAAGCAGCCGAAGAGATAAG
>Ga0172378_10006210_pt1 | contig 11166 bp, 9 predicted proteins | sample GrowelOW332metaG_FD_119755 | JGI IMG/M metagenome (GOLD analysis project Ga0172378, IMG submission 119755) | Groundwater microbial communities from an aquifer near a municipal landfill in Southern Ontario, Canada - Pumphouse #3_1 metaG | ecosystem: Environmental > Aquatic > Deep subsurface >... | reverse complement strand
CGCTTGAACCTCATATTTCTACTTCGGCTCCAAGACTAAGTACCAGTGGTGTGCTAAACCTTGCTGGGTTTCGGTGTTTCACCGAACTATATATATAGCGCCGAACTGGCGCACGGAGTGTCATGCTAACATCAACGCTCTCATCACTCATTCTTTGCCAAAAGACGCGATATACACCATACTTATCACGAGTTTCAGCACGTGCACACTTCATTTTATCGGGAAAGAAAGGTGCAAAAGTACATTGATGTTCCCCTTTTCTCAAACCACATAAACCTTCATAAAAATAAGCATTAGGAGAACCATACATAATGTGATTATGACTATTCATTCCCATGCCAGAGAGATATTCCCATCGTTCCCAAAGTGTTGTTGCTCCCATTTTTACCATATACCCCAAACTTGGGTATGTCGTTTGAGCCATCAACTTATACGCTGTTTCATCATATCCATAGCGCAAAAGAACATCATAGATATATCGGAGTCCAACAATTCCACAATCAAGGTGATAATCAAATCGTCGCTCTACCGCATCAAGGAGAAGTCTCAGGGCCTCTTTTTGATCATTTGGGGGAACGATATTCAAATAAAGCGGCAAAATCTGACTGGTCATACTACACTCTTTATCAATAGGACTCATCACCAGAGCACGATATTTTCCCTGATCATTAAAATGTTCATTAAAACGAGTAACCAACTGTGCATACCGTTTTTGATAGGCCATAACATCAAAAGAATGACCAAGCACTTGAGCAATCTGTATAAATGTTTTTGTATCAGACAACATGGCCCACGTTGACGTAAAAGAGATGGGAGTACGTTTAGGAAAAGTTGAAGAAGGAGGACACCAATCACCATATTTACCCAGCGTATCAATAAGGCCATTGGTACTTTGAGCAAAGACGTAATCAACATACTTCTGTACCCCTCGATAATGTCGTTTCAAAGACTGCACATCACCATAGGTATCATAGAGAGTCCAAAGTAACGTGACATAGGCGGACCCCCAAATAGGGTCAGCAGGGTACAAAGACCAATACACCGGAGTTACATCACTGAGAGCACCATCATCTTTTTGTGAATACAAAATATCATCTAAAAATTTACGATAAAAGGCTGCCATATCAAATTCTAACACGGCTTGTTTAGACGCTAATTGACAATCACCGAGCCACCCCATTCGCTCTTCTCTTTGCGGACAATCGGTGGGAATACCCATAACATTCGAACGCTGAGACCAGGTAATATTTTCATGAATTTTCTCAAGTAATGTATTGCTTGTATAAAAATGACCGATTCTTTTAAGATCCGTGTGCAGTACAATTTTTCTGATATATGATTTCTCGAGAATACCAGGATACCCACTCACACGAGCATATCGAAAACCGTGGTACGTAAATTGAGGCGTAAAGGTTTCGTGAACACTTCCCTTGCAAATATAGACATCACGAGCGCATGCTCTACGACTTGTTGTCGTGATTAAATTCCCATTTTCATCAAGAATCTCAGCAAACTCAAGCGTAATACAATCACCTTCATGAGCATTGAACACCTCATAAACAACATAGCCAGAACTATTTTGACCGAAGTCAACAATAATGGCACCCGTTTCATCCGTCGTAAGAGAAAGAGGGAAAAGAGTTGCTGTTTTTCTGATAGGAGGCAACATTTCAGGTTCAAGATGATACCCCTCAAGAACGGTAGCAGGCACAGCATCTTCCCAAGAAATCTCTTCTTTTCTTGCATCATAGCAAACACCTTCATAAATACTATTCTTTAAGAGTGGTCCACCTGTTGCAAGCCAAGAATTATCCGAGACACAACGCTCTTTTTCTCCATCACCATAGGTTATTTCTAAAACCGCAATCATACGAGGATTTGGAGCATACCCATACCCTTCAATATGTCTACCATTTCCTAGAACAACACGAAAATTATTGGCATCAGGAGCAAGAAGTGACAAAACATCAAACGTATTATACAGTGCTCTTTGGTGATAATCAGTCTGGGCTGGTTGGAGAATACTATCCCCAATTCTTTGGCCATTAAGAAAGGCATGATAAAAACCTACACCACAAATTGCCAAATAAGCAGAATAAACTTCCTTTTGTTTAACCGAAAAAGACTTCTGTAGATACACCCCTTCAGCCCAGCCTTTTTCTGCATGTTTCATTTCATTATCAAGCGCTCCACTAACATACACGGTATCTTGATAAAACCTTTTGACTTGTGGATAACCAATCCACTGAGCCTCCTGTGACAAAGAAAGACAACCACTGACAAACCAACTCTTCTCGGTAATAACATCATTGCAAGTGAGAAAAATATCATAGCGCGTGAAAGGAGTTAAATCTTCTCCTTGATATTCAATACACTGGTGTTCCTCACTAATAACACAGTGAGAATCCCAAACAATACCAAATTGATTTGTTATCACTAGGCGATAGGATTTCTGTATAAATCCTACCACGTTCCAACTGAATACAGGAGAAGAAACAACACCCAAAGGGTGTGTTATATAATTCACCTGCAACAATTCAATGCTTCTCATTTCGTTCATGATTTTTCCTTCGTTCCAACCAATCTGATTCAATGATTTCGCTCTCGATGAAGAGAAATAACACCAGAGATAATTCTCAAATCACCGAAAATACCCTATAAAACAAAATAAGATTGCCTTTTTATTCTGCGAAAAAGACAACCTTATCAGGATCTTTATTTTCGTCTGAGGCGGACGGCAATATATTCTTTACCAGGTAAGGCAATTTCGAAAGCACCGTTATGTACGCCACAATCTTGAATAGTCATCTCCCACGTATCAATGACATCAACCTGATATGCAGTATCCTCATCAATAGCAAAACGTACAGACGTTGGACGATTATTTCCAAAGTAACAAAGATAATATATCTTTGCCTGAGTTTGAGGTGGTTCAACACCTTCCACCACACCACACACAGGGATTGAAGGGTTGTTAAATCGCGTCAAACCAAGTCCTGGGGCCTGAGAGAGAATGTCTTTTAAAAAAGCGATGCGTTCTGGGCTATCACCTTTGAGAATCCCACCATGAGACCACCATAAAATATCATCATCACTGATATAGGTTTCGCTATGTTGAGCATAACCGCCGCGCAGAGCAGCTTCCCAAAATCTTCTCGTAAGCTCTTTACCACTAATATTTCCCCAGGTGTTTGGGATATTTCCTTCATACGCAATTTCATCCAATACCACAGGTTTTCCATACTGCTGTCTCCATGCATCCGTGTATTCTGCAGTCCTGTAATTATCAGTTCGCTGAATACTACAATGGGTAATCCATGGACGTTTATGATCATAGAACGCATGACAATTGTGAATTGAACGTAGGTGAGCATAGGGATCATGTTCACAAAGAATGGAAGCATATCGTTCCCAATCAGCAATACTTTTTTCTCTCATCAAATCAAATTCATTGGCAAGAGACCACCAAACATTATGATAAGAGGCAAAACGTGCAATGACATAGTGCCAATAGAGGTCATCTTCTTCTTTACTCATCGTCGAGAAGCCCCATCTATCATAAGGATGCATGACAATAATATCGGCTTCAATTCCTAACTTCTCCAACTTTTGAATATTCTCTTCAATGAGCTGGAAATGCAGGGGATTCAACTTTTTATAGTTAAAATTATTACCAGGAGCTTTGCCTTGAAACTCTTTGAAGTTGTCTTTTGTTAAAACAGAACTATCACAAGGAGTCCCTTCATACGGATAAGAAATTGGCTCATTAAAATTATAAATATAATGCTTTGGAAAAATACAAAAACGTATCTTATTAAAAGGACTGGCTGCTAGAGTTTTTAAAGTTTCTTCTTGAAGCGCTGCTGATTGTAAATTCCAAACATAACAAGTTGTGCCAACAGGTATATAGCGGGAACCATCTTCATAAGCAAAATGATACGTTCCTGCAACTCTCACAGGACCATGATTATCCTTCCGTGGTGACTGAACAGTAAAACAGCCTTCAAGTGTTTCTGCTAAAATGAAGACTCAATGGTATAGGTATAGTCATCAACAAAAGATGGCATAAATCGTACCGTATAAACTCCCTTTCCATCGTAAAAACCTTCGACCTTTTTTACTTCATTCTTTGTGGTAAAAACACCTTTTATCCACTGATCAACGAAAGGATTTCCTTTTTCAGGTCCTTTCACCGTTACTTCAAAAACATCCCATTTATGCACCGATTTTGGTGCGGTACTCTTTAACATTCTGTATTCCTTTTTATGTTTGTATCAGAGAGAAACCAAGTCTTTTAACCGATAAGACTCGCTAATCGTTCTTGTGTTTTCTTGATGGTTGCAATATCTGCATTTTCAAGCAACAGGGATGCAGATATCCCCGTTTTCTTGAGTTCTGTGATGAATCCTTCGATATAAAATTTTCCCGTAAAGAGCGGCAAAGTATTCTTCTTCACCCCATTAATCATGACAAAATCTTTGAGATGGATTGTGCTTATTTTATGCTGATATTGGGCAAAGAACTGGGCAAACAATGTTCTTTGCACCTCTGCATCAAGATAATCGCACGAACCAGTGCCATTGATTTGAGGAATAAAATTACTTGGATCATAGATTAATTGTAAGTTTTCACAATCAAAACGAGAAAGTAGCGCATCAATTCGCTCAAACGAATTAAGGGTATGCCCTTTTACTGGTTCAATTGCAAGCACTGCATTATTTTGCTGAGCGTAAGGCAATACAGCCTCGACAAAGCGATAGAAGTTATCCAATCTTTTTTCTTCCGTCAGACCAAGTGGAAGCACTTGGTTATCAGAACCGGTTTCAGTCCCAACCACAGGATTACCAAAAATTGAAGCCAATTGAAACGATGCTTTATAACGGGCAAGCATCTGTTTTTTTGCAGCTACTTCTTCCACCACTGGATTCATATAACAGCCTAAAACGCTCATATGAATACCATTTCGCTGAAAAACCTCTTGAAGTGCAACAGCCTCTTCTTTTTTTAAACATTCAATCGCAGGGAAACTTGGAAAAAGTTTAGACGGCGCACATTGAATCAACGGAGGACAATTCTTTTCCTGTAAAGTCCGAACAAATGTTTGAGCATCCCCAAAATGACCCAAATCATGTGCTCGAAATCCAATGGGATACTGCTTACGATAATTCATGTGCTACTCCATCAAGGACATAGGGGGTCCCCATACATCCCTTCATTTGAATATGATTCATTTCAACAGAAAGGACATTATTCATGATAAAGCCTCGCCTCTTCATAGGCTCTGCACCATCACACATGGCTGCAAGACCTTCTTCGGCATCATCTTTAAAAGAGGCGGTAATATGGTCAAAGACAAGCTTTTCAATGGGTTGTTCAGAAAGTCCTTCCATACAAGCGACGGCTATTTCACAGTCTGTTGCTTCAATATTTTTAAAGGTTAATTGACCAACCTTTGGGGTTCGCTCATCAACGGGAAGTTTCGCTCTTGTCTGTACATAGGCAGAATGACCATCAGGATCGCAAAAATAATAACTATTCAAGACAAAGGGAATCTTGACTCCTTTCATCTGAATCTTATCAAAGAGAATTTGATCAATGATTGATCGCTCACCCCTTCCTCTTCTTGTCTTAATTCTCAAACCTCTATCGGTATTGATAAATTTACATTCACTAACAACCACATTGTTGACACCACAGGCAATTTCAGAGCCAAGGGTAACAGCTCCATGGCCATTTTCCATCAAACACTGTCTGACGACAATTGAAGTAGAGGGAAGACCTCCATGCTCTGCGATATAAATTTTACCGCTCTTGATAGCAATACAGTCATCACCCAACGAAAAATGCACCCCTTGAATAGTGACGTTTTTACACGATTCAGGATCAATACCATCGGTATTAGGAGATACTTTTGGATTGATAATGGTGAGATTTAAGAAATCCATATGGTTACTCATCAGAGGATGAATCGTCCAAGCGGGACTATTTTGAAAGGTTAATCCCTCAAGAAGGATATTCTTTGCATTATTAGCAAAGAATAATCGAGGTCGAGCAATCCCATTTCGCTTATGCTTTGGATCTTTCCACCAATTATCATAGGAAGCCTTTCCATCAATGATGCCTTCTCCATAAATTTTAACATCTTCCACATTCACCACATTAATAATTGAAGCATAGCAACGATGAGGATTTCCTTCCCATGGGCCAAAACTAAAATATTTTTCATTATTTTTCGTTTCCAACATATCAGGGAAAATAGGAAAATTATCGGCATTTGTATCACCGATAAGGCGTGCCTGCGCTCCTATTTCGAGTTCCATATGACTTTTAAGAAAGAGACTGGTAACCAAATAGGTTCCTTCAGGAATCAACACTTTTGAACCAGCAGGACAGGAAAGAATAGCTGCTTGAATAGATGCAGTTGCGTTATGTATTCCATCTCCTTTTGCGCCAAAGTCTCTCACATCAAGGGTATAGTTATTCCCTTGAGTGAGCACGCTTTCACTTTGTATTGCTGCTCCTGCAACTTCGGCACAAATAAGGTAGGTCCGCTGTTGTTCAAGATGATAAAACGTATTGATTACTTTCTTCGTTGTCATTTCTGCAACAACGCCCTGCTCACTATCGATAAGAGTCAGAGAGAGCGATTCACTCAAATCATAGAAGCTTCCATTGACAATTTCGAAGGTAATACTCGAAGACGTTCTTGACAATATTTCAAAGTGTATCATTTAAATCTCCAATTTTTTTCATACTTTTCAATTTCACTATAGGTCATAAAAAAGGTTCCAACCGATTTTTTATCATCATTGATAATTGGCTCACTCAAATAGTAGGCAACCGTACCATCACGACGAAGATCATCTATTGGACCAAGACCGGCAACTTTACAGTTGTCACTGAGCACAATTCTATCCCCTTCATTTTTCACCTTCTGAGTCACAATATTTTCGAAGATTTCACAACCGATTTTGTAATACTTTTCACTATCAATAATGCGCATATTACAGGCTTTAATGATGGCATACGCAATCATGACACTCCCCGAAGTTTCTAAATAGTTTTTGGGATTTTCACGATGGTCAACGACTTGATAAAAGAGCTTACTCTTTTGATCTTGATAGAAAAGAACCCCATCAAGTGTTTTTCGAAAAATATCAACATAAGCTCTATAGTCAGCGTACATCTCTTTATTCATAGCAGACATCACATCGACCAAAGCCATCAAATGCCAACCAATACTTCTCAACCAATAATTCTGAGAACAACCTGTTTCTTTATTGCACCAGAAGATTGATTTGGTTTCATCATAGCCATGATAATGGAGTTTTGTTTCAGGGTTATAAAGATATTTTTCCACATTATCAAATTGATTTCTGATATCTTGATAATGCTGTAATTTGCCATATTTCGTATCATATTCCATGAGAAATGGGAGTGCCATATATACACCATCTAACCACACTTGATACGGGTAAATAGCCTTGTGGAAAAAGTTACCACAGTTACAACGAGGTTGTCCTTCAAGTTGCTTGACCAATGTTTCAAAAGCAATGCGATACTTCTCTTCTCTTGTTTCTTCATACATAAAGAGAAGGACTTTACCAGGGTTAATTTTATCAATGTTATACTCTTCAAGGCGATAATAATTGATGGTCCCATCATCCAAAATATAGACCTTCAAGAAATCTTTGATAAACTGTAAATACTTATCATCATTTGTTATTTGATAAATGAGTTGAGCCCCACGTAAAACACAGCCCTCTTCATAATTCCAAATTCTTGGCATCCGAGGTTCAAAGTGTTCGATGTACGAATCAATATACTCTTTTGCTCTGTCTTGTGTTGTTGTATCCATTTTATTCTCCAGTTTGTAATAATTTTATATTTCTTATATATGTATTTTGAGCGGTTTGTTTTTAAATTTAAGCAAATAAATAACAAGGGAAACGAAGGCTGCAAGCCCATTACTGATAACAATTGCATACCAAATACTATTTATGCCCATAGCAAAAAAGGTTGATAACACATAAATAAAGGAAAATCGGAAAATCCAAATTCTCAATAAATCAGTAACCACTGATAACGTTGTTTTTCCTTCTCCATTAAAAACTGCTTTCGTGGTGTTATGAATAGCATTGGTAAAACTATACAGCGACATAATGGAAAAGAGTTTACTCCCCATGTCGATAACACGAGGGTCCTGAGTAAAGATGCTGACGATGGCTCGTGAGATGACAGGTCGTGACAAAATTATCCCTCCGACAAGAAGGAATGCCAAACAGATTCTTTGCGATACGACATAGGCCTTTCGAATTTTTTCTTCATTATTTTTTCCCACATAGAGACCGACAATTGTGGAAAGAGCGGAACTAATTCCCTGAACAGGGAGCGTTATTAAACCATTCACTTTGTTCCCTATTCCATAGGCAGCCATAGCAACCGATCCATAACTCAAAACGGATTTGCTGAGGAGCATAAAACCAAACTGCATCGTCGCATTTCCAAAGGAGAGAGGAAGACCGAGGTGTAGTATTTTTTTGATTGTTTCTTTTTCTAATCGAAAATACTTCACCTGCAACTTTACCGGTTTTTTTGACCGAAGCATCAAAAAGAGTGCTATCAAAGCAATAACACCTTTTGAAAACAACGTGGCTAACCCCGCACCAAAAACGCCAAGATGTAACACCATAATCAGCAAAGGGTCTAAAAATATATTCAAGACTGTCCCGATAAGATTTAAAAGCATCGGATGGACACTCTCTCCTTGAGATTGATTAATGGAGGTGTATATATTGATGGTATAAAGAAAAGGAATTCCTAATAAAACCAGGGAAAGGTAGGTTTGACTGTAGGCAAAAATATCACTACCACACCCCATCCAATTGAGGATTGTTGAGGAAAATGTCAAAATAATAAGGCAACTGAGGAGCGAAAAGATTAGGGCAAAAATAAATATTTGCCCTGCAATTTTATTGGCTTCTTTATTTTTCTTTGCTCCAATGTTTTGAGAGAGTAAAATAGCTCCCGCTACCGTAATACCTGAACCAAAGGCTACAATGGTATGCTGAATAGGTGTAACTAAATTAATAGCGGCTAGTTCACTTGTACCTAACCGTCCAAGCCAATAGGTATCGACCAAGTTATAAAAAGTCTGAATAAAACTGGTAAGGGTTAAAGGCAATGCCAATTTGATAATAGGAGCAAGAATAAAATCTTCATCAAGCAATTGTTGGAAATCTTTCGTTTTTTTCATTCATTTACAAAATGCGAACAGTGAAAATTATGTATTTCGACTATTAGTCATTTACTCCTCATTAGCAATATCTCCCACCTCAGAGATACAGTTCTTTTGTGTGAGGAACATGGATTCTGTACTCACAAAGAGTACAAAATCCATACACCTTTGGTTCTCATAGTTAACACAACACTTCTATTCCAATAAAAGGGTTGTATAAGGAAAAGGAAGTTTTGCTATTTCTTCAGCAAGCAAAGAAGCAAAATACACGGCACCTCTCTGTTGCAGATGCGTATTATCTTCTTTTCCTTGAGGATAATTTTCATATTCATGAGGCTTTACATGCATAAAGAGCTCACTACTTTTCCCTTCCCCCATGGTGTCTATTGCTTTTCGACTTCGTGCAAATAAATCAATCATTGCCACACCTCGTTTCTCAGCAACTTCCTTCATCGCTTGCACATATGGCAAATGAGCAGAAGGAACGAGATGATTCTCTGCAAAAACCATGCGCTCAAGTGGCGAGATCAGCAAAGGGTAAGCATTGTGAGATAGAGCAACATCAAGATAGAGGGAAAGATACTGTTTAAAAGAAGTGGTCGCCTCTGTATAACGCAGAGGGTCACTCACTTTTTCATCATTATGCCCAAATTGAATAAAGAAAAAATCACCTTCGCGTATTTCTTTATCGATGCGATCCAGCCTGCCTTGATCAATGAAAGACTTGGTGCTTCTTCCATTGATTGCAAAATTTTTGACCATTATTTCAGGTTGCGTAAACAGGGAAAAGACTTGTCCAATCCCTGTTTGCGGATAGGTTTTTCTGCTATTAAAAGCAACGGTTGAATCTCCGGCCCAATAGATAGAAGCCATCAACTACTCCTTTACTGCGCCAAGCGTCATACCTTTCACAAAGTACTTCTGCAAGAATGGGTAAAGAATCATAAACGGTATAATTGCAATGATAATGGCAGCACTTCGTACCGTATTTTCCGTTGCTGAACCAACAGCACTAGGAAGGTCAGATCCCATCATGACACTTCTGAGTTTCATCTGGAAATTGTACAAATTTGAATCGGTAATATAGATTTTATAGTTGGTATAATCATTCCAGTACGAAACAGCAAACAACAAACCAATAGAAGCGAGAGCTGCTTTGGAAAGAGGGAGGACAATTTTGTAGAACGTCTGGAAAGGTGTACAACCATCAAGCTCTGCAGATTCAAAGAGGCTCGTAGGAATTCCTTCAAAGAAGTTTCTCATCAAAACAAGATTATAAATATTCAATGCGGGATAGAGAATAACACTCCACAGCGTATTGGTTAAATGCAAACCACGTATTAACAAATAGGTTGGAATCATACCACCATTGAAAATCATGGTAAAAAGAAGAAAGTTTGCAAAGAAAGTTCTTCCTGGCATCTTCCATTGAATGAGAACAAATCCACCAATTGTTGAAAGGGCTAAACCAAGGAGGGTACCGGATAGCGTGGTAACAATGGAGATTAACAAAGGTCGATAGAGAGATGGATTGGTAAATACTGAGGTATATCCGTCCAAACCAAACTTTTTAGGAATCAAACGCATGCCATAGGCTGCTTGTACATCAAATGAGTCAATCAAAACCTTATAGAGAGGAATGACCATAATTACGCAGATAACTGCAAACAAGATGTTATTGAACAGGTCAAATCCTGTACTTTTATATAAACTATTTTTATTTTTCATCATACTCCCCTTATACTATTCCTCGTCCATTACGGATCTTTTTACGGCTATTCAACGTTTAGTGTGGGTAGATAGAAAAATTGAGGGAACTTTACAAAAAATAAGACCATCTGATATTATGCTCAAATAGAAGGAGAATTGAGCATGGCAAATGAATCACTATTCACACAAGCATTGGGTTTACAAAAACCTTGGAAAGT
>Ga0172378_10006209_pt1 | contig 11167 bp, 3 predicted proteins | sample GrowelOW332metaG_FD_119755 | JGI IMG/M metagenome (GOLD analysis project Ga0172378, IMG submission 119755) | Groundwater microbial communities from an aquifer near a municipal landfill in Southern Ontario, Canada - Pumphouse #3_1 metaG | ecosystem: Environmental > Aquatic > Deep subsurface >... | reverse complement strand
GATTTGCCCTCTCGTCCATATTTATTTAATAAATCAAATACTTCCTGCGCTTTTATCATGCGACAAAAATACTTTATTTTTTACCATATTAAAATATTTACTACTTTCGCCTTCCATGAAAAAAATTCTAGTTGTAGATAATAATGATTCATTCGTTTATAATATAGTAGAATACTTACGTCAGCTACATAACTGCGATATTACGACTATATTATTTGATAATATAGAAACATATATAAAAAATAAATCTAAAGAATTTAATTTTAATAATTCTTCAGATTTATATAAATATTTGCCTTATCTTTTTGATGCCATTATATTATCTCCTGGGGCGAAGACGCCACAGGAATATGCACCTATGATGAATATTTTAGATGCTGTAGCAGACAAAATGCCTATTCTAGGTATCTGTTTAGGACATCAGGCTATTGCCATGCACTACGGCATTCCACTTATGCATATGTCGCATCCGCGACATGCACATCCAAGTCAGCTGCATCTATTGCTCGATGAGTATGATAGGGATGGAAAAAGATGCTGTCATTATTGCCATAAAAATAAACTTCATAAAAAATTTCTTAAGGGCATAACTGAGGGCAGCATCATAGGACGCTATCATTCATGGGTAGCTAGCATGCCTGAGGCGGACTGTGAGCTTGAATGTCTGGGCACTGATGAAGATGGAAACATTATGATATTGGCACATAAGACATTAGCTGTATTTGGCCTGCAGTATCACCCTGAGTCTATTATCACTTCTCAAGGACATGAAATCATAACAAATTTTATCGAGCTTATACCTGAATGAAATCAGTAGATTATTTCATTAGCGTCTTAGTAAATTCTTTAGCTTTGTAGTGACGGTCGAAAAGTGTCGCATAATCGCGTCTGCCTTGTATTGGCCAATTATTTCTCCAGCTCAGACTATCAGTTAAGCCCCAAACAGTTATTCTTGAAATTTTATCTTTATTGGCTTTAAATACATCGAAGTAAGATTTGATTTGATTATTCCATGCGGTCTGAGCACTATCTGGTAAAGATTCAGGATATGGATTATATTTTGCTAAATATTCTTGATCTTGCTCAACTCCTGCACCACTTAGATTTTCAGGGAAAGGAAGTGCAGACAAATCAAGTTCTGTAATCATTAATTTACAACCAGTTTTCGCTAAAGTATCGATCGCCGTTTGAACTTCTTCTGCACTTGGACCCGTTATATTATAATGACTCTGCATACCTATACCTGTAATAGGAGCACCATAATCCCTGATAGTTTTGACTATATGTAATACTCCTTTCTGTTTAGCAGGAAGAGTCATAGAATAATCATTATAATATAATTCAGCTTTAGGATCAGCTTCATGTGCACATTTGAATGCGAAAGGAATAAACTCTTCACCTAATATCTGATAGAATTTACTATTTCTATATGAGCCATCATCTAGGAGAGCTTCATTTACTACATCCCAACCATTAACTTGACCTTGATAACGAGATACGATAGTCGTAATATGATTTTTAATGCGTTTTTTTAAGACCTCTGGAGACACATTATTTCCATTTTTATCGACGCAGAACCATGGAGACAACTGACTATGCCATATCAAACAATGCCCTATGACGAACATATTATGTTTTACTCCAAAATTAACATATTGATCTGCCATATCCCAATAATAATAATTCTCCTCAGGATGAATATTCTCACTTTTCATACAATTTTCTGGAGATATACAGTTAAATTGTTCTGAAACTAATTTCATAGCGATTGAATCTTTCATACTAACTTGATGAGGTGTAATAGCCACTCCTATAAGGAAATCTCTGCCGATTCCATTTTTAAGAGTAGGAATAGATGTATCATTCTTTTTAGAAGTGCAAGAAGAACATAAAAATATCACTCCCAATAATATACCGATTAGATTTAATTTTTTTTGTTTTTTCATTTGTTGAATTATAAAAGTATTAATGCTTCAAAATTACACATTAAAACTTTCCTCAACATATTATCGTGTTACTTAAACTTTTATATATGTTACAAATTTGAATATTTAGAAGGTACCACTCCAAATTGTTCTTTAAAACTAGTAGAAAAATGAGTAATATTGACAAATCCTGTAGCATAAGCTGCATCTGACACAGTAACATCCTTCTTTTTTAACAGTTCTGCAGCTTTCTTTAATCTAATATTACGAATTAACTCACTCGGCGTCATATTCGTCAATTGTTTTATTTTTCTATGTAAATGCACCCTACTCAATCCCACCTCTGTCGCTAACTGCTCCACAGTCAAAGAAGGATCCGCTAAACGTAGATTTATCTCTTTCATAACACGCTCCATAAGAGCCTCATCAGGACCTTTTATGTCAGGCTGTTTAATACTAGACTCGATTAACTCCTCAGTCACTACTTTATTAGTTAATCTTTTTCTACTTAATATTAAATTCCTTATAGTAACTTTAAGAACCCCCATATTAAAAGGTTTAACAATATATGAATCAGCACCTGACTCCAATCCTGATATTTTCTCCTCATCTAAAACTCGAGCAGTAAGTAAAATTACAGGTATATCACTAGTATCGTTATTATCTTTTATCTTTCTGCAAAGAGTTTCACCATCCATATTAGGCATCATAACATCAGAAACTACCAGGTCTGGATGCTTTACCTTAATAGCTTCATACAATTCTTTTCCATCCCCAAAACCCTTCATTTCATAAATACTCTTAAGTTCTTTTTCCAAATAATTTTTAATATCATCATTATCTTCTGCCACATAAATTAACTTCTTTCGTTTTTTATCCATAGAAAAAGATTCTTCCTCTTCAGTTTTATCAATACATAGATTCAAACCTTCATCAGAACGCACACATTCCTCTTCCTGCACTTTTTGATCTATGGCAATGAAATGACTACCCTTAGGAATTCGAATAGTAAAGCAAGCGCCACCTGTGGTAACATTACTCGCCTTAATATCTCCATGATGTAGCTGCACCAACTTATCTGCTAAATGCAAACCTATACCAGTCCCTGAAACAGACTTATCTACCTGATAAAACCTTTCAAAAATACATTCTAGCATCTCATCAGGAATACCTGGCCCATCATCAACAATTTCTATTTTAACAAAGCCATCAGGAAATGAGATTTTATCACATTCATCTACATCAGATACTTTTACAATACAAAGAGACAATAATATATGTCCACCTTTAGGTGTATATTTAAAAGCATTTGAAAGTATATTAATAATAATCTTATCGAATTGATATATATCGATCCACAATGAAATATGAGGCTCTTCATGAATAAAATTTAATTCAATATTCTTAAACTGAGCATTATAATCAAAAGAATCCATAAGATCATTAATATATTGCACAATATCTACTTCCGAAAACTGTAAATTCATTTGTTCTTTTTCTATTTTACGTACATCCAGAAGTTGATTAACCAATTTTAATATAGTCTGACCATTTCTATACATAGTACGATATATGCTTTTATACTCAGAAGAAGTCTTCAGCAATTCAGTTAAAGGACTTAATATAAGAGTCATAGGAGTACGAATTTCATGAGAAATATCAGTAAAATATTGGATTTTAGCCTCTTGCAGCTGACGTTGATGCTCCTGCATTAATTCGTTTTTTTTGAATTTAATTCTAGCATATAAATAAAATATGACTACACCAATTATAACACATGCGAATAATATCCATAATATAATAGCAAATGTAGTCTCATACCATGCAGGTCGTATATGAATATTAATAGAATAAATATCTGAAGACTCAGCTTTCTCTTCTAACTGCACCTCCAATTTATAATCCCCTGGCTTTAATTCAGTAAATGCTAAAGTTCTATTACCAAAAGAAGTATTTAACCATTTATCATTTTTTGGTAATAAACGATACCTTAACTTAAATTTATCTGCATTAAGATAATTAATAGTAGAGAATTTCATTACTATATTATTATCATTATAATTTAAATTAATCTTCTTGGCTACTAGCAGAGTAGTATCAATAATTTCTTTATTACCACTTAAAACTCCTCTTTTTACATTTCTCTCATTAACTGTTAAACTTGTAATAAACAGAGGGACTTTATGTTTTAAAGGAATAATTTCTCTAGGATAAAAAGCAGTCACTCCATACATACCTCCAAAAAACAATCTTCCATCACTAGCTTTAGTTACTGAATTTTTATAAAATTCATTACCCTGCAAACCATCTTCTTTACTATAATGAGTGAGTATTTTTTTTGATCTCGAGTAGCTATACAGACCTTCATGAGTAGAAAACCATATATTGCCATCATTACCTTCAGCCAAAGCACAGATTTGGTTATTTTTCATATCCCAATCCTTTGAAATCTTTTTTAACCTGCGAGTAGCGGGATTATACTCATAACAGCCATCTAGCGCAGCTATTATAATCATATAATCTTTAGTAACCAACAAACAATTTACACATGCATCTTGAAGAGCTGTCCCTTCAAAATTATGAGGGAATGTATTAGAGATAGGGTCATAACAGCAGAAACCTTGATTCGTTCCTATCCATATTAAACCTGTATTATCTATGGCCAAACTATTAATCCAATCATTCGTTAGCACCTTTTTATTTCCATAACCATCTTTATATTCACTATGTTTATGAGCTATAACCTTATGTGTTTTAGCATCCAGACCATATAAACCATCACCTAATGTTCCAACCCATATATTGCCTCTTGAGTCACATACTGCAGCATTTGTTTTTTTAATATCATCTGGTAATCCTACATTATAATTAACTTTATTATTTTGTTTATTAAAAAGAGCCACACCATTAAAATAAGAACATAAGATTAAATTATCTTTTTTATCTCCAGATATGTTTAAAATAGTATGAGGAACAGATTTTTCATCTGTGGTAGAAAAAAAATGATTAGACGTATTCTTATCCAGATTGACTTGATACAAGCCATCACTATCAGTACCTACCCAAAGAGTATTCCTTTTAGACATATATAACGATGTAACACAATAAGACCCTATTATATTATTTGATAAAGATTTATAACCATAATATTTAAATGCATAGGAAGTATGAGGAAGAAACAACAATCCCTTTTGATAAATACTTATCCATATATTACCATCTTTATCCCTAAGGATTTTATGTATTTTAGCCCTTTTATTATCATAAGTAAAATTTAATAATGCAGGCCTAAATATTTTTTCGGTATTAATATTATATTCATATAATCCATTACCATCTGTACCTATTAATATATACTCCTTAGACTCGTCATATTGTAAACACCTTATACTCTGTATTTTAAAATCTGAACATGCTTTAGCATGAATAACATTATCTGAATTATTCTGATTACTTTTTTCATTAAAAATATAAAGTCCATTCACCAAAGTACCAATAATCAAATTTCCTTTATTATCACTTATTATATCGCGAGCATCTGGTATTTTATGTCCAGAATTATCTAAACATTCTACGACCTTTCCCGTACTTGGAGTATATCTCATTAATTTATCCGTAGATGCGACCCATATATTATTATTATCATCCTCATAGATTTCTGTAACGAATACAGAATGTAATTTACTATATAAATCATGATTGATACGTAGAGTATCTATTGATGATCCTTTAGGTATTACTATTACGCCTAAACCTGAGGTTCCAATCCATATATCTTTTTGTTTAGTTTCTATGATAGATGTTATGTGAGGATAAACTAATTTAGTACCAATATAAATAGGTATATTATGGAAGCAGTCATAATCCCTGTCATATAGCTGAATACCGGTCATACATCCTATCCAAAATCTACCTTGGCTATCTTCATAAAGACTTCTTACGTAATTATTATTTAAACTAAGGCTATCACCTGCTATATGAAAATATTTAATTACTTTATTATCTTCTAATCTATTCAAACCATCTTCAGTAGCTATCCAGATAAAACCATATTTATCTTGACAAATCGCATTTAACAAGTTACTAGAAATAGAATTATCCGACGAGAAAATACGTGAACTTTGACTGTAACTCACATTCGAATTACATAGAAAAAATAAGAATATTAATATTAGAGAAGCACGAAAACGATGTAACATGATTAAAAATTCAAGGTTAATTAAAAGTAACAGGTTACGCTAAGTAAAATAAAATATTACTAAGTATAGGTTAAATATACTAAAATATATTATAAAAACCAGTTTATAAATAGCTTAAAAGCCATGTAACAAATAAGAAGAAATATGTTACATCTTCAAATACTATTAATAACATAAAGAAAGATATATGTTACATTATATTAATTATTCTTAACTCTTCTTAACTACATTTGCTTCCATTAAGAATCACCTAAAACAGATACTTAATTTTTATTAATCAAATAATTAACCGTACGTATGAAAAAAGCTAATGGAAAAACATCGCCATTTAGTACATTATTATCTTTATCAAGCAAGATAAGTACTGGCGTCCTTTTCTTGCTATTTACCTTTATAGGTACATGGCAAATGCATGCTCAAAATGTCACAGTCACAGGGCAAGTCGTTGATGAAAATCAATTACCCGTCGCTGGAGCTACCATCCTCTTAAAAGATAATCCTCAAATAGGAACATCTGCAGATGGAGACGGATTCTTCCAATTAAAACTACTAAAATCACCCGCTACCCTAGTGGTTTCTTTTATTGGCATGAAAGATCAAGAAATTATCTACAATGGACAAAAACAATTAAAGATTGTCTTAAAAGAAAACAGCACAATTCTTCAAGAGGTCGTCGTCGTTGGATATGGCCAACAGAAAAAAGAAAGTGTAGTCGGAGCCATTTCTCAAACTAAAGGAGAAGTTCTTCAACGTGCTGGAGGTGTAACAAGTGTAGGTGCTGCACTTACAGGAAACCTTCCAGGTGTCACCACTGTTACAGGAGCTACCACCCCAGGGGATGAAGATCCTCAGATTTATATTCGAGGGCAAGGCACTTGGAATAATTCCAGCCCACTAGTTTTAATCGATGGTATAGAACGTTCTATGGGTGGCCTTGATGTAAATTCAGTAAAAAGCATATCAGTACTTAAAGATGCCTCTGCTACAGCTGTATTTGGAGTGAAAGGAGCTAATGGTGTAATATTAATAACCACCAAACGTGGAGAAAAAGGTAAAGCTTCAATAGAAGCCTCAGCTAGTACTACTATAGAATTTCCATCAAAACTTCCTGAAAAATATGATTCTTATGATGCATTAAAATGGAGAAATCAAGCGATAGTTAATGAAGTAGCATTAAACGAATCATCTTGGGCTGATTATACTCCTTATAGTGAATTACAAAAATATCGTAATCAAACTACTATAGCACAGAAAGAACAATATCCCAACATAGATTGGCAAGATGAATGTTTAAAAGACTATTGTACTACCACCAATGCTAATATCAATGTTTCTGGAGGTACATCATTTGTAAAATACTATGCTTCTATGGACTATGTCAATGAAAATAGTATAATGAGAAGTCGTGATAATGGTAAAGGATATACTCCAGGTTATGGGTATAATCGTCTCAACGTAAGAAGTAATTTATATTTTAATTTAACTAAAACCACTAAACTATCAGTTAATCTAGCTGGGTATTATTCAGACAAACAGGATACATGGACTGGTTTTGAATATCGTATGTGGCAAGCTATATATGCAAGTGCTCCTGACGTATATGTTCCAAGATACAGTGATGGAGCATGGGGAAATTATCCAAAAGATGTAGTCAGTAATTATAATTCTATTCAAGCAATATCAAATGCTGGTATTCGAAATACTAGAACTACTAAAATTAATACAGATTTCGTATTAGATCAAAATTTAGATTTCATATTAGATGGACTATCTGCTAAAGCTACGTTTTCAATGGATAATTCATTTGTATCAGAAGGAGGTATAAATGATGTTGATAGTAATGCATATCAAAAATATATAGACACTGATGGAAATGAAATAATAGTAACTACTACTGGAAAAAATAATTATGATTACGTAGTTGATCCTTGGACTATTACAGCCGATCAAGTAAACGACTACTCTACTTGGAGAAAAATGTTCTATCAAGCCCAGCTTAATTATACACATCAATTCGGGGACCATAATGTTTCAGCCATGGGATTGTTTAGTCGTGATGAATATGCCACTGGTAGTGAATTTCCTCACTATAGAGAAGATTGGGTATTCCGTGCTACTTATGATTATAATAGTCGTTATTTTTTCGAAATGAATGGGTCATATAATGGATCTGAAAAGTTTGGAGTCAATTATCGTTTTGAATTTTTTCCTTCAGCTGCCATTGGTTGGATGATTTCTGACGAACCATTTATGAAATGGTCTAAAGGATTTCTTAATATGATGAAATTTAGAGCTTCTTACGGAGAAGTAGGAGATGATAGCGGAAGTGATAGATGGTTATATCTATCTCAATGGTCATACGGAGGAAATGCTACTATAGGAAGCTCAACTTACGAAACTTCTCCATATACATGGTATAAAGAATCATTAATAGGTAATGAAGATATTCATTGGGAAAAAGTAGCTAAACAAAACTATGGAGTAGACTTTGACTTTTTTAATGGGATATTAGCTGGTAGTCTTGATGTATTTTATGATACTAGAAGTGATATTCTATTAGATGGTAGCCAAAGAGCTGTTCCTAATTATTTCGGAGGCACACCATCTACTGTAAATCTAGGAAAAGTTAAAGTTCATGGATATGAATTGACTCTTCGTTCTAATTATACTCTTAATAATATTCATTTATGGGCCAATCTTAATTTCACATATTCTAAAGATAAAATTATAAGTGCTGATAATCCTCAACTATTAGCCGATTATCAGAAAAGTGAAGGATTTCAAATTGGTCAACCAAAATCTCAACTAAGAGATGACTTCTACAATAATTGGGATGAAGTATATGCTAGTACTGAACTAAAAACTTATGACAATGAGAAATTACCAGGAAATTATAATATTATAGACTTTAATGGAGACGGAGTTATTGATGATTATGATAATGCGCCTACAGGCTATCCTGAAAATCCTCAACATACTTACAATTGGACTATAGGAGCAGATTGGAATGGATGGGCATTTTTTATGCAATTCTATGCTGTAAAAAACGCCTCAAGATCATTCTCTATGCAGAACTGGAGATCTAACATGGATGTTTTATATAAACAAGGTAGTTATTGGTCTAAAGATAATATTGATGCTGATACTGATCTTTCACGATGGTATACACATATAGGATCTAATGGTGACCGTGATATTTATGATAGTTCATTTTTAAGATTAAAAACTGCTGAAATATCATACACATGGACGAAAGGCTGGATTAAGACCATAGGCTTAAATTCATTAAAATTCTATGTCAATGGAAATAATTTACTGTTTTGGTCTAATCTTCCTGACGATAGAGAATCTTCTTATAACGGAACACAAGGATGGGGAGCCTATCCTACTATGAAGAGAATAAACTTAGGACTAAAAATTAAATTTTAATCTATTATTATGAAGAAATTTTTAAAAAATATAATGTATATAGGTATAGGAGTGTTAAGTTTAACAAGCTGTGAAGACTACCTAGACAAATCACCAGAATCTAACATATCTAATACTGAGGCCTACAAAAACTTCGTTAACTTTCAAGGTTTTGTAGAAGAATTATACTGCTGTAATCCTGAAATGAATAAACCTTCTTGGTATGCTGAATTTAATATGGCAGATGGAGTTCTAAGTACTTCTACAGCTACATATATGCTAAACTCTGAATTTGACACTGGAAACTATTGGGCATGGATATGCATTAATTCCGGTTGGAATAATACTTTCCTAGATCAAACATCTGCTAATACTGACCAAGAAGCACATGATAAAGGACTTTGGCCTCTAGCATGGTATGGAATACGTAAAGCTAATCAGGGTTTAGAGAATATAGATAAAATGACTGGAACAGAAGAAGAAATAAACACTATTAAAGGTCAATTACTATTCTTCAGAGGTTTTTTCCACTTTCAATTAATGAGCTATTGGGGTGGTCTTCCATATATAGACCATCTTTTAACTAGTAGTGAGACCTTAAATTTTCCTCGTCTTACTTATAAAGAAACTGCATTAAAAGCTGCAGAGGATTTTGAAGCTGCTGCTAAATTATTGCCTGATAATTGGGATAACTCTACAGTAGGTCAAGCTACTCTTAATAAAAATTATCAAAGAATTAATAGCTCGACTGCATTAGCATACTTAGGCAAAGATTTACTTTATGCTGCAAGTCCTATGATGAATGAAGCCTCCGGTGGACCTAATGCTTATAATCAAGAATTATGTATTAGAGCAGCCTCCGCTTTTAATAAAGTTATAGAACTATCTGAAAATGGGACATCACCATATTCACTACAGACTATGGAAAATTATCATAACAACTTTTGGAGGTTGAATAATCTACCAGGAAAGCCAGAAGTTATTATGGCACCTCCTGTATATCAAGCGGGGGAATCACGTTGGAGTTTAACTAATATGTATGTTCCACCAGCATTAGGCGGTGAAGCTAAAATTTCAGCACCTGCAGCAAATTATGTAGATAATTATGGTATGGCCAACGGATTACCTATCGACGATCCTGAATCTGGATATGATCCTACCCATCCTTGGGATAATAGAGATCCTCGCTTTTATAATGATATCACTTACGATGGATGTAAAATGATTCAAGAAGGTGGTGGAGATGACCAATATAGATATGCTGAACTATTTACTGGAGGAAATCTAAGAGATGAAACAAGTTCTAGCCGTACTGGCTACTTAATGAAAAAATGGATTTGTGATGGAGCCAATAAATGGGATAATGTATGGGGAAATATAGTTATATCTGCTCCCTATTTACGTCTTTCAGATGTATATCTAATGTATGCTGAAGCTACTATGTATGGCTATAATTCTACGTCTGAAACAGGAGAAGGAACCATGAATGCTGTCGATGCGATTAATGTAGTCAAAGAAAGAGCTGGCATTCCAGACTTAACTGCTAAATATTCTGCTTCTGTAGAAAGTCTTAAAGAGGCATTAATTCGTGAACGTGCTGTTGAATTCGCATTCGAAGGTATTCGTTTTATGGAT
>Ga0172378_10006205_pt1 | contig 11170 bp, 7 predicted proteins | sample GrowelOW332metaG_FD_119755 | JGI IMG/M metagenome (GOLD analysis project Ga0172378, IMG submission 119755) | Groundwater microbial communities from an aquifer near a municipal landfill in Southern Ontario, Canada - Pumphouse #3_1 metaG | ecosystem: Environmental > Aquatic > Deep subsurface >... | reverse complement strand
TTTTCGTGACGTCTTTACCATGGGGGGGCACTATATACAAATGGGACTGCTGAAGGTGCTGCCGGATACCGAAATGGCGCGGCGGGCGGTGGAATACGGTATGGTCTGTACGGCGGAGACCCCCTATGCTGTCCTCCGTACCCGCTGGCTGTCGGCGGAGGAACTTGCCAGTCTCTACTGGTATTCCGAGCTGGTGGAGAAATTTATGAACAATCGCTGTTTCAGTGCCCTGTGGAGCTGGTTGAGGCGGACCGGAGAGGACATCTACCTCTTTTTCGAGCGGTTGCTGGAGATTTGCAGGAAAGAAGGCTTCTTCTCTCTTGCTGCCACCCATGAACTGATGTGCGAACAGCTGTTGCAACTCTTTGCCGGGCGGGCAGATGAAGCGCTGCTGCGCGAACTGTTGCTCTTTGACTGGCTGCGTTGCGGACACCGTTTTTTGCCGGAATGCCTTGCCGAAACGGGAGAGACGCCTGTTGAGACCCGCAGTTTCTGTCAGCGGAGCGCAGCGGAGGAGATCGACGGACTCTATGACTCTCGGGGACGGGGGCGTTTCTTCCGTAAGGCATTCTTTGTGAGGATCTCACCTCAACTGAGTTATATCCTTGGTAATGAGAACGCCCTGCATCAGCCGGTACTCTGTGTGCTTGCTGAGCATGATGGCGGATTGCAGGGGTGGAATCGAGTGGTGCTGCTGGAGACGGAGGGAGAGATTTGTTATGCTGGAGAGGTGGCTGGCGGAGTTTGAAGGGAGCCCTGAGCAGTGTCTCGCAGAGGAATGTCTTTTCTTTGTACACAAGCTGCATGGATGTGATTTTTTCAGGTAAAACAGTGGAAAAAGCAGCGTGTTGTCTTTTATATTGTATTTTATATCAGCTTTTAAACTGTTATATAGAAGTCGTAAAAAAAATTGTACGGAATTATTTCGCCAGAACAGTAAATGGTTTTTCCTTAGATTGGATTTGTACTTATATCTGGCTAAAAGTTGAAAAAATTGTACGGAATTGCGGAAAAGAGGCCTTTTCCCGAAGAGAGAATCTTGCCTGTAATTGACTGGAAAGCCTTGTCGGGCAGGTGTTTGCCCATTTTATACTGCATTAGTATTAAAACTGGCACGGGGAGTGCATTAAACATTATGCTTTATCTCTTCTCTCTTTTCTCCTGGAAAAACCGGGTCCATTCTGGACCCGGTTTTTCTTTTTGCAGACCGCAGAATTATTTTGAGTACACTCCTTTGTATCTCCATAGATTTTTTTTCCCTGCCCGGAGCCCTTCATGTCCCGTTTTGCATCCGACGTCTCTTTTCTTGCCTGTACTGAATATGACAGGGAGCGTATCGCCGCAGCCATTGATGCTCTAACTGCACCGCTGGTGCTTCCCAATCTGCACGGCAGCCGTGTTCTCCTCAAACCCAATCTCATCAGCACTGCGGGCCCGGCGCTGGCCTCCACTGCTGCGGAATTCGCAGCTGGCGCGGCGATCTGGCTTCGAGAGCAGGGTGCGCAGGTCTTTCTGGGGGATTCTCCTGCCTTTGGTTCGGCACAGCGGGTCTGTGATCGTCACGGCATCAGCGAGGCCCTGCACGGTCTTGAGGTTGAACTCGTTGAGTTTCACCATGCCGTGCGTACCAGGCTGGCCTGCGGGGTAACGCTGCCGATAGCAGTGGAGGCACTGGAGTGTGATCTGCTCGTTGGTCTGCCACGGATTAAGGCTCATCAGCAGATGTATGTCACCCTGGCCTTGAAAAATCTCTTCGGTGTTGTGAAAGGTACGCATAAATCCCTGTTGCACATGAAACTGGGCGGAGACGATGCCCACGCCCGTTTCGCCCGCATCATCTTCGATCTGCACCTCCTTTTTCCTCACCAGCTTCACCTCATCGACGGCATCGTTGCCATGCATCGCTCCGGGCCCATGAATGGCGAGCCGCTGCCCCTCGGCGTGGTGGGTGCCTCTCTCTCTCCGGTGGCCCTCGACAGCGCAGTGTTGTCACTGCTCAAGGTGAATCGGGAGGCCTCTCCGCTATGGCAGGTTGCCAGGGAACTGGCATGCCCGGGATGGGATGTCGCCGAACTCAATTTTCCTTTGAAAAAGCCGGATGAATTTCTCTTGCCATACTTTGCAACCCCGGCACAGCTCAATCCGGTTCGTTTCAGTATCTTGCGCTACCTGGGGGGGATGGGACGAAGGCTTTTTAAAGAGCCGTTTCGGCATCTGTAAGCGAAAAGAAATCCATTCAAGAGAGCATAATGCCGTTTATTTTTAATCATGGGTGGGAATTAAATTGAATTCTGTTATAATTACTGGCTTTTTTGCAATTGGGACAAACAGGCTCGTTGGATAGAAGGGTTCCTTGAATAATCTTGTATTTCGTTCATATTCAAGGCGCAGGGAGAACTTTACCGCAGGCATCTATATGATATTGCGAGGATAAATTTCTGACTGCAACGAAGAAGATGGTCGAAAGACTGGTTATTCCAGGTTCCCGGAAGAGTCTTCTATGAAAGGGGCAGGATCTTTGTACCCCGCAAGACAGGGATTTGATATGATTGATTTGAAAGGAAAAACCGCTTTAATCACTGGTGGTTCGAGAGGGATTGGCAAGGCCGTGGCACTGCGTCTTGCAGAGAACGGAGCCGATGTTGTGGTCAACTATGTACGCCACAAAAAAGATGCCGAAGCAGTGGCGGAGCAGGTGGAGAAACTTGGTCGTCAGTGTCTTGTGGTTCGGGCCAACGTCGCCGAGACCACCAGCGTCGAAAATATGTTCGCCGAGATTAAAGAGCGTTTTGGCAAGGTGGATATACTTGTCAGTAATGCAGCCTCTGGAGTACAGCGCCCGGCGCTGGCAGTTACTGAACACCACTGGGACTGGGCAATGGAGACCAACGCCCGGGCCCTGCTTACCCTCGTGCAGCAGGGCATGCCACTGATGGCGAAAGGGACACGTATCATGGCAATCTCCAGCCTTGGTGCTATTCGCGGTATCGAAAACTACACCGTGGTGGGTGCCTCAAAGGCAGCACTGGAATCGCTGGTGCGCCACCTCGCCGTGGAACTGGGACCAAAGGGAATCAATGTCAACACCATCTCCGCCGGAGTTGTGGATACCGATGCCCTCAAACACTTTCCCAACCGCGACCAGATTATTGGAATCTCTCTTGAGAAGACCCCCATGGGACGTCTCACCACCCCCGAAGATGTGGCTGACATGGCCCTCTTCCTCTCCAGTGGACTCTCCACCATGGTGCAGGGTCAGGTGCTGATCGTTGACGGCGGTTTTGCCATTTGCGGTTGAGCTGCAGCGCAGTCCGGATACCAGGCATCCCCGCCTGCCGTGACCGGACTGCATCTCCTTCCTCTTTTACCATCCCCGTAATACCTTCACTCCACGCCTGCAGATAAAAAGGCCCGCCGCGAGAGATACCAGCGCACTGCCGCCAGGCTGCGCTGCGACCTCCGGTACGCCGCTGGCCATCATATCCCGCCCGTGCATTTCACTGCGCACGATCAGCCAGGTCGCGTGCATTCCCAGAGCAAGTATGATCAGCTCATCCCCCCGTAAAAAGAAAGAGGAGTGTCCCCGGCTTTATGGAGGTGTCACTCTTCTCCGCTTTGCAATCGGCGAAGATTAAGCTGAAAGCGATGATGCTGATGCTGGTAAAACAGATAAGGCTGGCAACGTAGACAGAGGGGCTCGGCGCGCGCGGTGCAGGCGCAACATGTGACCGTCCACCTCGACTGCCTCCCTTTCGTGATACTTCACAACCTCATCATGTCCGGAGAGGGTGAACAGGTTAAAGCGGGGGGAGATGTCGCGGGTTGACCTGCCGCAGAGTCCCGGTGAGCAGGCAGTCGCGGCGGGAGCTTTCCGGAGGAAAAAGTCTTGTTGGAGCAGGCTGCAGAAAAGGGCCAGCCAGAAGCGGGTAACAGCAATTCTGTCGGGGGGTGATTTGAGGAGGGTGAGGCCTCCAGCGCGGAGAATATATTACTGCTTTGTTCTCGCGCATAGAATATCAGAAGATAATCGAAAATTCCTTACAAAATTGCTGACGAAGCGAGCCTCAGTGGTGGAAGAAGAGAATCATTATACTGAGAAAGAGGAGAAAGAGAAGAATCAGTTTGCGGAAGAGTTCTTCGTCGAGGCGGGCGCGGACTTTTGTCCCCGCTGCCACCCCTGTCACGGAAACAGCCACCCCGACCAGGGAGAGAAGAAGCTGCTGTGTGCCGAGCAGTCCGTTGCTCCGGAGCAGGATGAACATCGTGATTATGCCGAGGGTGAAAGAGATATTGAGCGCCTGAACCAGTTCGTCCTTTTTTAACTTAAGGGAGAGCAGCCAGGGGAGCAGCGGCATGACCTGACAACCGGTAAGACCGTTGATCGTTCCAGTAAGTAGACCGGTAACAGCGGCGCAGCGCCTGTTTTCCCTGCAGGGGTAACGGTCGAAGTGGAGGAGAGCGGAGAGGGCATAGAACAGCAGAATAATTCCGAGAGCAGTACGGCTGGTGCTGACGCTTACCTTTGTGAGCAGCCATACGCCAAGTATCAACCCAGGGATAGTGGCAATATAGTAAAGGTGGAAGCGTTTGAGCGTGGAACGGAAATGCCCGGTGGTCAGGACTACCATCAGGTTGGCACAGAAGGCAGGCAGCAGGATCAGCGGGATGGCTGCTTTTGGATCAAAAACGAGGGCCAGCAGGGCGAGGCTGGTGATGGCAAAACCCATTCCGGTGAGCCCCTTGACGAAGGAGGCGGTAAAAAAGCAAAAAAGAATATAGGCTATTTCAACAGGGGGCATTGGGGCTCCAGTTTTTCAGGGGTAGTATTTGTTCACGGATCGCTGTTTTCTCAAATATATTGCAAGTGTAAAATCTGCACAGCAGAAATTCAACAGGAGATTTTCATGGCAGGAATGTATCATAACAACGGGCCGTTTATTCTGGCGTCCGGCTCCCCGCGGCGTCAGGAATTCATGCGCTGGATGGGACTGGATTATACAGTGGAGAGTGCTGATATCGATGAATCACGCTGGCCGGGCGAGGCCCCGGAATCCTATGTTTGCCGACTGGCTGGTGAGAAGGGCGGGGCCGTGGCAACGGGACACTCGGACAGCTGGGTGGTGAGCGGCGATACTATCGTTTGCCTTGATGATGATGTGCTCGGCAAACCAGAGAATGAAGAGCATGCAGTGGAGATGCTGATGCGTCTCTCTGGACGGCGGCATGTGGTGCTTTCGGCATGGTCGATTCTCAATCTTGAGCGCGGCATATCTGAGAATGATTTTTGCCGCACCGCGGTTACTTTCACAAATTTCCCAGAGAGTGTTGCCCGGGCCTATGTCGCTACCGGTGAACCTCTCGATAAAGCCGGAGCCTACGGGATTCAATATCGTGGAGTTGCCCTGGTGCAGGAAATTGCGGGATCCTATTCTAATGTGGTGGGGATGCCGCTGGCGGAACTGATGGCGGCGCTGGTTCGTCTCGGGGCTGTGAGTGCTGGTGGGAAGGGTTGAATAATGCCTGGTTATTGGCTGTTGACAGAGACCGTGGAGGGATTTTTCAAAAAACAGGTATTTCCCTGATATCTGTACTGGAAACACAGAGCGTATTCGGTTATATTCTGATGATATTATTAGAGATATAATCAAGTTTATTAGCATAAACCCCGGGTAGAGAAACTCTTCGCTTGTTTTAGGATTAACGGAGATAAAAATGAGACAGGCAGACGTGCAGGGCAGATGTCTCAACGCCTTAAAGTTATTGAATAATGCTATTACCACGAGGCGCCTCTATCCCCCCGGGACACCGCAGATCAGTACGGCGGGGGAGCGGGCCTTTAAAGGATTGATGGATATTCTCAGTGAAGACTGTCGGCTGGCGTTTTCTCTTTTTGACGGCAAGCCCTGTCTGAACGGCCTGCTTCTCACCGAAGAGGTGCTCTCTGCCTTTTCCAACCTCGTTGTCTTCCGTCAGCTTGATCTGCTGGGCAAAGACCAGCTGGTACTGGATTCCAGCCTTGACCCTTTCGCTTTTGAACAGATTCTTACCGTTATGTCAGCCTCCCGTTCGTTGATCGAAAACAGCGGCGGGGGGGAGAAATTCATCCTTACCCTTGGTCTGATTCGTTTCTTTCCCTCCACCGACACCGCAGGCAGCCGGGGGATCCGCCTCTGCGAAGGTCAGGTGACTTCGACCATCCGGCCTGATCTTATAGATTGTGCCCTGGGCCGGGACAAGCGACAGCTGCTGGAGAAAAATCTCAACAAACGCCTTGCCAGCACCAATTTCGTGATCGATCTGCTCCGTGCTTCTACTGCGCAGGTGTTGCAGATGGTTTTCCAGGCGAAACGTATTACCGCCACCCCGGAGTTTTCTGCATTACTGGAACGTCTCGACGGTTGTCTTGCAGGGGGAAATCGGGTCTCTATTATTGATAAATACAGCGAATACTGCTCAAAACACCTTCAAAAGGAGGCCCTTGCCGTTCTTCTCGCCCAGAATTTCTCCAGTAGAATCGGCGGCGAGATATACAGTACTCTCCTTCAGAAAATGAACAGAGAGCGCATCGGTGAAGTGGTACACTTCTATCGTAAAAGTGCAGCAAAACTGGAGAGCGTTGTCCCCGGTCGAGGAGTGCATCTTGAACAGTCACTGAAAACGCTGCTTGGCACTGATAGCGGCAGGCGTTTCCTTGCCTCGGAGAAGGCTCAACGTCTGCTCTTGAGTGGTGAGAAGGCTCGCCGGCAGAAGCGTATTGAGGCTGGAGTGAAGCGTATTCTCTCCGGAGAGAAAAATGTTCTGGCCAGCGAAGAGATGCTGCTGTATCTGCCGCTTGCCATCAGCAAGCTGGGCAGAGGTGGCCAGACCGGGGCTGCCATGGTTCTGCTGGAAGAGTTGTGCAGGACCATCGACGCAGACTCTGGCAAGGCGCAGACCTGCAGGACCCGGCAGGTGCAGTCCCTCGTTGCTCTCGGGGAGTTGCTGCTGGATAGCGAAGAAAAAGGGAAAGAGGGGAATTGTGACGACAAACTGCTGGTTCGCACCGGCGAAGAGCTCTCTGGACCTCTGCTTGCGGAAATAACCGAACCCGACTTATTTGCCGGTGTTATACGCCTGCTCTGCCGCATGATGTATTCACACTGGGGGGCCAGTGAGCGCACTGCAGCTGGTGATTTCCTGCTCGCGGTCCTCTTCAACGTTCGTGCTGGCAAATTGCAACACAGTGTTGCCCTGCGGGAGAGTGTTGACAATATTCAAAATGAGATGCTGAATTCCGGTCAGCTCGACAAACTGCTGGGTCTCTATCTCAACTCTGTTGACGGGGAGAAGGAGGGGAGCCGCCTGCTTCTGCAGGGACCGATAGCCCTTCGCTACCTTGTCGAGACCATCATGCAGATGGAGGACGGGGGGAAGCGCAACCGCCTCGTCAAACTCGGCGTTCGTTTTGGTGCCGGTCTCTCTCCATATATTCACGAACGAATGTCGGCACATATGCCGTGGTTCGCCAAACGCAATCTGCTCAAACTGCTTGCTCAGGTCGGCTCTGAAGCCAATGTCGACGACGTTATGCCGTGTTTCAGTCACACTGATCTGCGTGTGCAGCGGGAGGCATTTCTTACCCTCAGCACTCTCGGACGCCGCCATCGCCGCGCGCTTTTCATCAGGGCGATGGATCACAGTACGGAAACGGTACAACTCATGCTGATCAAGGCCCTCGGGGAGAAGGGAAACCGCGAGGTGGCACTGAAGATGGGCGAGCTGCTTGAAGGTTTCGGTTCTATCAGAGAGGAATACCGTGAGGCTATTCTTCTCGCTGTTGTAGAGACCCTGAGTCGATGCAACTGTCAGGAAGCGCTCGACATCCTCAATAAACTGTTTGAGAGTCGCCAGCTCAAGGCATGGAAGATCTTTCCCTCCACGGTGTGGAAGGAGGTCGGGAAGGGAGTTCGTCAGCTCCAGCGAGACGTAAGGACAATCAAAAATCAGCGCACCATTGCCCGGCAGATTAGCAAAAAAGCCATGAGACAGGCAGCCCGTGCAGAGCGTCTGGGCAGACAGGGGAAGTTGCCACAGCTGATGATCACCGGGCTGCCCCTTGAACAGACCATACATAAGGTGCTGGACGGAGGCCGGAGAGAGGAGGCCATGCGCCTGATTCTTGAACTTCTCGGTCAGGTGCTGCACAGCGGCCGTTTTACCCAGGCAGAACGCTTGAGACAGTGGATTATGCGTATTAATAATACCGCTGTTGCCTTTATCATGAAGGCTGATGACATGATCAGAGAGGAGCGTCGGCGCTCGGTTCTCACCAGTCATCTTGATGTCTGGGGTGATCTCTACGAAGGGCTCTCCTCAGAGGAGGTTGACGAAATCTTCGGCAGGTTCAACCATTGTAAATACGAGATGGGTGAAACAGTGGTATCTCAGGGGGATCAGGCCAGTGCCCTCTTCTTTATCAACTCCGGCCGGGTGCGCTTTTTTTATGTGCATGAAGACCACGACGAAGTGGTGAAGGTTCTCGGGCCTGGTAAGGTCTTTGGCCTTGAGGTCTTTTTTGATGTCTCCGTCTGGACGCTTTCCGCCGAGGCCATTGGATCGGTGGATATTTCTATTCTACACTACGACAACATATTCAACTGGCGCAAGACCTTCCCCGGGCTGGAGTACAAGCTAAAGCGGTTCTGTGACCGCTTTGAGAGCGAATACCTCGTTGTCCCCACCGTTAACCGGCGCATCCACGAGCGTTTTCTGATGAATGGTTCTGTGGAAATTTCATTCCTCAATTCCGAGGGGCAGTCTCTGGGGCTCGACTACCTGCTGCCTTGTATTAACGTTTCACGGGGAGGTGTCTCCTGTTGTGCGACGAGCCTTAAAAAGGAGAACCTTCGACCGTTGCTTGGTCAGAATGTGAATCTCAGTTTTACGCTGAAAACCGGTGAGGTAAGAAAACTGGAGGGCAGCATCATAGCCGTTCGGCTTAATCGCGGGGCGGAGGAGCCCACCATTCATGCCAGTTTCAAAGAGCAGCTTGAGGAGAATGAGGTTGAGATGCTGCTGGAAAATTTCAGTGAGAGAACTGAGCTGTGAGCGGGGCTGCTTCCGATCCGGTTGCGCAGTTCTACCTCTCGCAGCTTGGTGGCGAGTATGGCGATACTCTCACCGCCCCCTGCCCCTTTTGTGCCAGTCGTGGATTTGAGCCGGGGCGTCTGCAGGTGGTGCTCAACCGCAGCAGTTTCCTCTACGGCTATTTTCACTGCCGTAATCGCTGCGTGCCCGGTGGTTATCCCCTCTGGTTTGCCCGCCTTGCCGGTCTCCCGCTTGATACGGTTCCTGGCTATGTTCCCGAACGGGAGGGTGGAGTGCAGCCCGAATACCCTCTCATTGGTATGGATGAGGAGGTGCGCACCTTCGCCGGTCGCTTCAGCGGCGATTCCCTTGAACGTTACACCCGACGCGGTATCCGGAGGGAAACCCTTGCCGAACTGAAGATTGGCTTCAACGGTCGCTACCTTGTTTTTCCCTACATTCAGGAAAACGGCAGTTGTTACTCGGCTCGCTGTGTTCATCCTGAAAAGGCCTCCGATTTTTTCTGGCAGGGTGATGAGCAGTTCAGCACCGAACCCTTCAATATCTTCAACTCCCAGGATATCTCCCGCTGTGAAAATGGCTCACTCTTTCTCTGTGAAGGAGAGGAGAACGCCATTGTCCTCAAGCAGCTCGGTTTCCCTGCTGTGGCGGTTCCTGTTCGTGCCGTGCTGGAACGGCTGGCCGTTTCCCGTTTTGCCTGGCTGGACAACCTCTTCATCTGCGTGCCTAATACTCCGGACTCCATGGAGACGGCACGCGGCCTCGCTGCCCGCATTGGCTACCGGGCGCGTGTTGTCGGCTGGCCGCAGGGCACACCCCGCGATTTCGATTTCTGGCGACTGGCCGAAGAAGAGGGGGCGGCGAAGAAGATTTCTTCGCTTATCAGTGCGGCACGGCCCTTTTCACCGTTTACCTCCGTCGAACGCGAGTTTTCATTCTTCAACAACAATCTTCTCAGCCAGGAGATGGCTGCGTATAAAAACGTAGTCAGTGGTTTCCCTCTTCTCGACGAAAGGCTGGAGGGAGTGCGGGGGCTCAATGTGGTTGGCGGGGCTCCGAAGGCAGGAAAATCGACATGGCTGATTCAAATTGCCACTGAGCTGGCCCGGCGCAGGGTGCCAGTCCTCTACTACGATTTTGAGAATGGACGCCAGCGAATCTATCAGCGGACGGTAAGCCGACTGGCCCGGCTGGAGGTGGCACAGCTCGGCGGCGCAGGTCTGACGGAAGAAGAGGCGACACGCCTCGCGGAAGCGAAGGGGAAACTGCAGGAAATGCTTCACTACCTGCGGGTGGTCAGCGACCGCGGCATCACCCCGGAGCTGATGAAAAAGCATATCGAATTTCTGCGCCACGAGACCCGCAGCGACTATGTGGTGGTGGCGATCGACAGCCTGCACAAGCTGCCCTTCAAGGAGTTTGGTGAAAAGAGGGCGGGAATAGATGGGTGGCTGCGGGAGTTCGAATCTATGCGGGATGGACTCGGTGTCTCCTTTCTCGTCATCTCCGAGCTTTCCCGGCAGGAGGACGGAAGCTATGACGGCGTGCCGCACATGGGTGTCTTTAAGGGTTCTGGTGATATTGAATACAGCGCTGACAACGCCATGGTGCTGATGCCTTCCGACGATGGCGGTGAGCGGTACAACACTCTCTGGCTGGTGGCCAGTCGGGAACACGCCTCCGGGCGGGTGGCGAAGTATAAACTGGATTACCCCTTCTGGGGGTTCAGGGAAGAACCTGTGCCATCGGACGACGCCGCGTAGTTCTCCCATTTCCATTCTCACCCCGTGGTTTTTATGGACAGGGAGGCAGGAAAAAGGAGAAAGGAGAAAGGGAAAAGCAAAAGGCCGAAAGACATTTTTTTACCGCGAAGAACGCTAAGGAACGCGAAGAAAGGCGAAAAAAATACGTAAAGACAAAGGGTTAAAAAGGAACAGGAGGCAGGAAAAAGCAAGAAATCTCCGTAGAGACGACCAGTTTTGGGGTCTCCAGCACAAAGGATGTTTTTACAATGAGATCAATTTTACATCCTGTTTATCCATTCGTAATCGGCAAAAAACCTTCAAGAAAAAGATTTTAAAAT
>Ga0172378_10006204_pt1 | contig 11172 bp, 11 predicted proteins | sample GrowelOW332metaG_FD_119755 | JGI IMG/M metagenome (GOLD analysis project Ga0172378, IMG submission 119755) | Groundwater microbial communities from an aquifer near a municipal landfill in Southern Ontario, Canada - Pumphouse #3_1 metaG | ecosystem: Environmental > Aquatic > Deep subsurface >... | reverse complement strand
TTTTCCTATGTTTCCTCATCTTCGCACTGGTAATGGTTTCCTCAAATCTCCGTGTGGATGTTAAAATTCCTTGATAAAAAAAAGGAGAAAGTTTCTTTTTTTTACAACAAAAATTGTACTTTTGTGGTCGATTTTGATTATACACTAAATAATAAAATTAAGAAAATGATTAAGGTAGGTATTAACGGTTTTGGCCGTATTGGCCGTTTGGTTTTCCGTGCCGCTCAAGAAAGAGACGATGTTCAGATCGTTGCAGTTAATGATCCTTTTTTGGATTTGGATTATTTGATTTACATGTTGAACTATGATACAGTTCATGGTAAATTTAAAGGAACAGCCGAAAACAAAGGTGGCAAGTTGTTCGTGAATGGTAAAGAAGTTGCATTCTTTGCTGAAAAAGATCCTGCTAATATCGGTTGGGGTGTTTCCGGTGCTGAATATGTAGTTGAATCTACCGGTGTTTTCACTACCATCGATAAAGCTTCTGCACACTTGAAAGGCGGCGCTAAGAAAGTTGTTATTTCTGCTCCTTCTGCTGACGCTCCTATGTTTGTTTGCGGTGTAAACTTAGAAACATATAAAAAGGACATGGATATCGTATCCAATGCTTCTTGTACTACTAACTGTCTTGCTCCTTTGGCAAAAGTTATCAATGACAAATTTGGTATCGTTGAAGGTTTGATGACAACTGTACATGCTGCCACCAATACTCAAAAAACTGTAGATGCTCCTTCTTCCAAGGATTGGAGAGGTGGTCGTTCTATCCTTAACAATATCATCCCATCTTCAACCGGTGCTGCTAAAGCTGTAGGTAAAGTAATTCCTGCATTGAACGGTAAATTGACCGGTATGGCTTTCCGTGTTCCTACTGCTGACGTTTCTGTAGTAGACTTGACAGTTCGTTTGGAAAAAGCTGCATCTTATGACGAAATCAAAGCTGCTGTTAAATCTGCTTCTGAAAACGAAATGAAGGGTATTCTTGGTTACACCGAAGATTCAGTTGTTTCTACAGACTTCATCCACGATGCTCGTACATCTATCTTTGACGCTAACGCTGGTATCGCTTTGAACGGTAACTTCGTTAAGCTGGTTAGCTGGTATGACAACGAATGGGGTTATTCAAACAAAGTTTTGAACCTGATCGCTCACATGGATACTGTAAAATAATTTACAATAAGTATTTTGGAAAGCCGTTCCTTTGGAGCGGCTTTTCTTTTATATCAGATTAAGAAACGGATGTCATCCCTTTGAGGGATGACATCCGTAAAATCCTTCAAAGGATGACATCCGTAAAAAAGAAAAACCCAATGAACCACCCCCTTGTAACCATTCTCGGCCCAACCGCTTCCGGGAAAACCCATTTAGCTGTGGCCCTCGCCAATGCACTTGATGCTGAAATTATCAGCGGAGATTCCAGGCAAATTTATCGCGGAATGGATATTGGTACGGGCAAGGATATTTCAGAATATATCCTGGATGGAAAACAAATACCTTATCACTTAATAGATATAGCTGATGCCGGTTACAAGTACAATGTATACGAATATCAGCGTGATTTTCTTCAAGCCTATAACTCCATCAGGGAAAAGGGGAAACAAGCGATTCTATGCGGTGGAACCGGTCTGTATATTGAATCAGTCTTAAAAGGATATAATTTGGTACCAGTGCCGACTGATCAGGAACTGAGAAGCCGCCTGGAGCAGCAAGCTCTGCCAGAGTTGGTCAAAATTCTTTCGACCTATAAAAAAATGCACAATACCACGGATGTCGATACGGTCAAAAGGGCTATTCGTGCCATTGAAATCGAGGAGTATTACAAAGATCATCCAGAAATAGAATCAGCATTCCCGGAAATTCCCTATGTCGTTTTCGGATTGCAACTCGATAGGGAAGTTCGCCGTCAACGTATCAGTAAAAGATTGAAAGCGAGGCTGAAAGAAGGAATGATTGATGAGGTTAAGGCTTTAATAGATAGCGGGATACCGGTAGATGATCTAATCTATTATGGCTTGGAATATAAGTATGTCAGTCTGTATATCACCGATGTTTTGAGCTATACTGAAATGTATAGTCAACTAGAAATAGCCATTCATCAGTTTGCCAAAAGACAAATGACCTGGTTTAGAGGAATGGAAAAAAGAGGTATTGCCATTACCTGGCTGGATGCCTTGGCTGATACAGATGAAAATGTTCAGATCATGCTTAATGCCATTAACCGAGCCGGCTGATTTTCCGTAGCTTTTCTTCGTCAATGATCTTGATTCTCCGGCCGTCCATCGCAATCACTTTCTCAGAAACAAACATGGAAAGCGTTCGGATGGCATTGGAAGTGGTCATATTCGATAAGTTTGCCAAATCTTCTCTGGAAAGGTAAATATTGATGGTTGATCCATCTTCTTCAAGGCCATAATTGTCCCGCATAAAAATAAGGGATTCGGCCAGACGTCCACGGATATGCTTTTGAGTCAGGTTGACCTGTCTCGCATCAGATACAGCCAGGTCTATGGAAAGCTTTCGAATAAAAAAGTATGCCAGCTTCTGGTTCTGATTGATAAGCTTTAAGATGATCTCTTTGGGAATCATGACCACTACCGCATTCTCAAAAGCGCAGGCAGTTGTATTGTAATTGTCTTCAGCAAAAATGGCACGATAGGCAAAATAACTTACAGGTTGCATGATGCGGACAATCTGGTTGCGACCGCCAACACCTTCTTTATAGACTTTAACTTTTCCACGTACCAGACACATCACGTGGCTTGGCTTGTCTCCTTCATAATGGATGATTTCATTCTTCTTGAAGTTCTGAACGGAAAAGTTGGCTTTCAGATATTCCTGCTCTTCGGGAGTCAGCGTTTGCCAAATCTCAACGAGGCATTCCAAGTCTTTGGTGTCAGGTGTTGTCTGTTTTTTTACCATTTTTGTTGTTGTAAAACATACTTTTATAACGCAAAAATAGAGGATAAATTCGAAAAAACAATTAATTAACGTGAAAAAATGAATAATCGACCCATAATCTTCACCCACGGGAATCAATATATACATTGTGTGATATTTACCTCTAAATTGCCGGGTTCATTGGCACATTTTTTCAGAATGTTGTTTGGGGGGTGAAAAATGAAGCCAATTGTTTATCAGAAACACATTTAATCCTGTTTTTTTGTATAACCCGCGGTCATGAAGCAGTTTTTTGCTACTTTTGCAACTCTTTAATATGAAAGAACTATGACGAGTTTAAGCCATCCGGAGACTACTGCCATTTTGTTGATTCACTGTCCCGATCAAAAAGGGATTTTAGCAGCAGTCACCGACTTTATCAATGTAAATAAGGGAAATATTTTATATCTTGACCAACACGTTGACCGTAAGGCAAATGTTTTTTTTATGCGTGTGGAATGGTCTTTGGAACAATTCTTGATTCCGAAGGAAAAAATTCAGGATTATTTTGATACTTTGTATGCCCAGAAGTTCCAAATGTCTTTTAGATTGTATTTTGGAGACCACAAACCTAAAATGGCCATTTTTGTATCTAAAATGTCACATTGCCTTTTTGATCTTTTGGCACACTACACTTCCGGTGACTGGAATGTGGAAATACCTTGTATCATCAGTAATCATGAAGAATTGGCAGAGATAGTCGAAAGATTCGGCATTCCTTTCCATCATATTCCAATTACAAAGGAAAATAAAGATGCGCAGGAAGTTCGCGAAATTGAACTTTTGGATTCTTATGGGGTAGATTTCATCGTATTGGCAAGATACATGCAGATTATTTCGGATGACTTTGTCAATCATTACCCCAACAGAATCATCAATATACATCACTCCACCTTACCCGCCTTTGTTGGAGCCAAACCTTATCATGCGGCCTACGAAAGAGGGGTGAAGATTATTGGAGCCACCAGCCATTACGTTACAGCAGACCTGGATGCCGGCCCAATTATTGATCAGGATATCGTTCGCATTTCACACAAAGATACAGTGGAAGCGCTGGTGCATCGTGGGCAGGATATCGAAAAGATTGTCCTTTCGCGAGCTGTGGAAAAACACATAGAACGGAAAATTCTGGTTTACCAGAACCGTACGGTGGTTTTTAATTAATTTACCAAGATTCATCATTATGGAAGTTGCCATTATAAAATATAATGCAGGGAACATTTATTCTGTCATGCATGGTTTGAGGCGTATTGGCATTGAACCCATTCTGACCGATGATAAAAGTGTGATTCAGTCTGCGGATAAAGTCATTTTTCCCGGAGTGGGGGAGGCTTCCTCCACCATGGCTTATCTTAGGGAACATAAACTGGATGCGCTTATCAAAGACCTGAAGCAGCCTGTGCTTGGTATATGTATTGGCTTGCAACTGATGTGCAAACATTCTGAAGAAGGCAATACCGACTGTCTGGGTATTTTTGATACAGAAGTGAAACGCTTCCAATCCTTCCAGGCCAGTGATAAAGTTCCCCAAATGGGATGGAACACGATACATTCTTTGCAGACGCAACTTTTTACTCCGGAAATGGAGAATCAATACGTTTATTATGTTCATAGCTTTTATGCTGCCTGTTGCAGTGAGACCATTGCTGTGACCGATTACCTGCAGCCTTTTAGTGCTGCGTTGCATCGGGATAATTTTTATGCCACTCAGTTTCATCCGGAAAAAAGTGGACCCCTTGGCGAAAGTATTTTGAAAAATTTCATCAATATATAATCATGGATATCATTCCCGCAATAGATTTGATTGACGGCAAATGTGTACGTCTGTCGCAAGGGGATTATGATCGCAAGACCACCTACAATGAGAATCCCCTGGAAGTGGCCAAGGCGTTTGAAGATCATGGTATCCGTCGTTTGCATTTGGTTGATCTGGATGGGGCAAAGGCTCATCATATCGTCAACCATCGTGTACTTGAGAATATTTCGACCCATACCTCTTTGATTATTGATTTTGGAGGTGGCCTCAAGACGGACGAGGATTTGCGCATTGCTTTTGAATGTGGTGCGCAGATGATTACAGGTGGAAGCATTGCCGTTAAGTCACCCGATGTTTTTGAGTCTTGGATAACCCAATTTGGTGCAGAGAAAATTATTCTTGGTGCTGACGTGAAAGAGGAGAAGATTGCCGTGACTGGCTGGACAGAAGAAACTGAACTTTTTCTCCTGCCATTTCTGGAAAATTATATAAATAAAGGCATTCAAAGGGTGATCTGCACCGATATCAGCAAGGATGGCATGTTGCAGGGACCTTCTACCGAATTGTACAAGAAGATACTTACTTCTTTTCCGGATTTGTATCTGGTTGCCAGTGGTGGTGTCAGTTCTTTGGCTGATTTGGAAGCGCTTGCCGAAGCAGGTTTGCCGGCTGTTATTTTCGGAAAGGCAATATATGAAGGCCGGATTGCTTTGAAAGATTTAAGCCGTTTTTTGTCTTAAAAGACTAATGAGATATGCTTGCAAAAAGAATTGTCCCCTGTTTGGACGTAAAAGATGGAGAAACAGTAAAAGGTATTAACTTTGTGAACTTTCGTCAGGCGGGTGATCCTGTAGAACTTGGCGCTGAGTATAGCCGTCAGGGCGCTGACGAGCTGGTTTACCTGGATATTACCGCTTCTCATGAAGGTCGCAAAACTTTTACCGATATGGTAAAACGTGTAGCTGCTAAAGTGAACATCCCTTTTACGGTCGGCGGAGGCATCAATGAGTTGAAAGATGTGGACAGGCTGTTGAATGCGGGTGCTGATAAAGTGTCCGTCAATTCGGCTGTTCTTCGCAATCCACAGCTTATAAACGAAATTTCCCGTAACTTTGGTGCACAGGTTTGTGTGGTTGCCATTGATGCAAGATTGGAGAATGGTGAGTGGATCTGTTATCTGAACGGAGGCCGGATCCCGACCGATAAAAAACTGTTTACCTGGGCTCTGGAGGCTCAGGACAGAGGTGCAGGAGAAATATTGTTTACCAGTATGACCCATGATGGCGTGAAAACCGGCTATGCCAATGATGCCTTGTGTCGTTTGGCCGAGAGTTTGACCATTCCGGTTATTGCATCAGGAGGAGCCGGTGCAAAAGAACATTTCAGGGATGCATTTCTTGTTGGAAAGGCAGATGCAGCATTGGCTGCCAGCGTTTTTCATTTTGGTGAGATTACCATTCCTGATTTGAAGAAATACCTCAGGACTGAGGGTGTTGTAGTTAGATAGAAAAAGTTATAATTATAGTCTTATGAACTTAGATTACAGTAAATTAAATGGTTTGGTGCCTGCCATCATCCAGGATGCCAAAACAGGCAAAGTCCTGATGCTGGGCTTTATGAACGAAGAATCATTCGCAAAAACTCAGGAAACAGGTCAGGTGTGTTTTTACAGTCGTACCAAACAACGTCTTTGGACGAAAGGTGAAGAAAGCGGTAACTTCCTGAACGTCGTATCGATCAAAGAAGATTGTGATCACGATACCCTCCTGATTCAGGCAAATCCCGTTGGCCCTGTATGTCACATGGGATGGGATACCTGTTTCAACGAAGAAAACAAGATGGGTGATTTCGAATTCTTGCGTTATCTGCAGGATTTCATAGACCGTCGCTTTCAGGAAAAGCCTGAAAAATCATATACCACTTCCTTGTTCAATAGCGGTGTAAACCGTATGGCCCAGAAAGTGGGTGAAGAAGCCGTTGAAACGGTCATCGAAGCCACAAATGGTACCGACGAACGTTTCTTATATGAAGCTTCCGACCTGGTCTATCACCTGATTGTTTTGTTGACCAGCAAGGGCTATCGCCTTGAAGATCTGGGTAATGAACTGAAGAAAAGGCATAAGGAATAGCCTCTCTGCCAAGGCTCTGTTCGTGATGTGAAATTTATAAGGTTTGTTCAAAAATGGATGAAATAATGAAGGAAAAAACTTTGATTCAGTACAAAGGTGTTGAAGTTTGTCGTGACGAAGTGGTCGTACTTCAAAATGTCAATCTGGAAATACAAAAAGGAGAGTTTGTTTATATTATTGGAAAAGTCGGATCCGGAAAAAGTAGCCTTTTAAAAACCTTGTACAATGAAGTTCCCATAACCAAAGGGTTTGCAAGGATTTTTGAATATGACCTGACCCATTTGAAAAACAAACAAATTCCTTTACTGCGACGTCGTCTGGGTATCGTTTTTCAGGATTTTCAATTATTGACGGACCGAAACATTGAAGCCAATCTGGCATTTGTATTAAAATCAACCGGTTGGAAAAACAAGATTGAGATTGCTGAACGTATCGAGCAAGTTTTGGAGCAAGTGGGAATGCAGAATAAAGGCTACAAGATGCCTCATGAATTGTCGGGAGGTGAACAGCAAAGAATCGTCATGGCCAGAGCAATCCTCAATTCGCCCGACATCATTCTTGCCGATGAGCCTACTGGAAATCTGGATCCGGAAACCGGCTGCGAAATTGTAAAACTATTGCACAGCATCCGCGAATCAGGAACCACGGTACTCATGAGTACGCATAATCTGGGCTTTGTCCATAGCTTTCCCGGACGTACCCTAAAGTGTGAAAATAACAGGTTGATTGAATAAAAAAATGTACCTTTGTACTGGATGTCATCCCTTTGAGGGATGACATCCTTAATTCGCATAAACGACGGATGTCATCGCTTTAAGCGATGACATCCCTAATTCACAAAAATATACCAACCAATAAACCAATCTAAAAATGAAAGTGCTAAAGTTTGGTGGTACTTCAGTAGGGTCCGCCCAAAGAATGAAAGAAGTATCCAATCTCATCCTCGATGGACAAAAGAAAATTGTTGTCTTGTCGGCTATGTCTGGAACGACCAATACCTTGGTGGAAATATCGGATTATTTATATAAACGCAATCCCGATGCTGCCAATGAAACCATCAACAAGTTGGCGCTCAAATATGAAGGCGTTGTTGATGAACTGTATTCAACCGAAGAATATAAAGAAAAAACAAGTGAGATTCTTCAGGCACATTTTGATTACATTCGCGGATTCACCAAGAATTTATTTACGCTTTTTGAAGAGAAAGTTATTTTGTCGCAGGGTGAATTACTTTCAACCGCCATGTTTACAAATTACCTGAATGAAAAAGGACAAAATGCCGTTTTGCTGCCTGCCTTGGAATACATGCGTGTAGATAAGAACGGAGAACCTGATTCTGAATATATTCGCGAGAACCTGGCCAAACAACTGGCCAAGTATCCCGAAACAGATGTTTTCATTACGCAAGGTTTTATTTGCCTGAACGCTTATGGTGAAGTTGACAATCTGCAACGCGGTGGTAGTGACTATTCTGCCTCTTTGATCGGTGCAGCCATAAAAGCAGAAGAAATTCAGATTTGGACAGATATTGACGGTATGCACAACAATGATCCACGTATCGTTGATAAAACAGCACCTGTGGCACATCTTCACTTTGAGGAAGCTGCTGAGCTGGCATATTTCGGCGCTAAAATATTGCATCCAACCTGTATAAATCCGGCAAAACTTGCCAATATTCCGGTACGTTTGCTGAATACCATGCAGCCCGAAGCTTTTGGTACCCTCATTTCCAATAAGACAGAAAAAGATAAGATCAAGGCTGTTGCGGCTAAAGACGGCATTACTGCCATCAAAATTAAGTCCGGACGTATGCTTCTGGCCTATGGTTTCCTTCGTAAGGTTTTTGAAATATTCGAAAGTTATCAGACGCCCATTGATATGGTTTGTACCTCTGAGGTAGGAGTCTCTTTATCCATCGATAAGAACAAGCATTTGCAGGAGATTATTGATGAACTGAAGAAATTCGGTACCGTTACGGTAGATACTGATATGGTCATCATTTGTGTGGTTGGGGACCTGGAATGGGATAATGTTGGTTTTGAATCACGTGTGCTACAAGCAATTAAGGACGTGCCTGTTCGTATGATTTCTTACGGTGGCAGCAATTATAACATCTCCATGCTCGTTAAAGCCACGGATAAACAAAGAGCCATGCAAGCGTTAAGCGATCATCTTTTTAACAACAAAATTTAAAATAGCCTTAGGCTAACGCATTTTTATAAATGGAAACAAAAGGAAAGTTCCCTCTGGAAAAATTTTCCAATCTGGAAACCCCGTTTTATTGGTACGATACCAATGTGCTGAATCAAACATTGGAAGTATTGACGACGGAAGCAAAAAAATATAGTTTCAAGGTTCATTATGCCCTTAAGGCAAATGCAAACGCCCGAATACTCTCCATCATAAACAGTTATGGCCTTGGGGCTGATTGCGTCAGTGGTGGTGAAATCCGTGCAGCCATTCAGGCTGGATTCCCGGCATCAAAGGTTGTTTTTGCCGGTGTTGGTAAAGCGGATTGGGAAATTAATCTGGCTTTGGATTATAATATCTTTTGTTTTAACGTGGAGTCCATTCCGGAGTTGGAAGTAATCAATGAATTGGCTGCTGCAAAAGGAAAGACTGCCAAAGTTGCATTGCGTATCAATCCGAATGTGAGTGCTGACACCCATCATTATATCACGACTGGTCGTGAAGAAAACAAATTTGGCATAGCATTGGCCGATGTTGAAAAAGTGATAGATGTGGTAGAAGCCTCTTCCAACATCAAACTGATAGGCATGCATTTTCATATTGGTTCACAAATCCTTGAGATGAATAATTTTGCCGGTCTTTGCAGCCGGGTCAACGAATTGCAGGATCAACTGGCGAAACGAAATCTGACATTGGAACATATCAATGTAGGTGGTGGTCTGGGTATTGATTATCACTATCCCAATAAGCAACCGATTCCTGATTTTGCTGAATATTTCAAGACTTTTAAAAGCATGTTGAAGCTGCGCGATGGCCAGACGCTTCATTTTGAACCCGGACGTTCTGTGGTTGGACAATGCGGTAGTTTAATAACTAAAGTCTTGTATATCAAGGAAGGTGCGATTAAGTCATTTGCCATTGTTGATGCTGGAATGACAGATTTGATTCGTCCGGCTTTATACCAGGCCTACCACAAAATCGAGAACTGCTCGTCTGATGAACCAATTCAAAAGTACGATGTAGTTGGTCCAATATGCGAATCTTCCGATTGTTTTGGCAAGGATGTGGAGTTGAATAAAACAAAGCGCGGTGATTATCTGGCGCTTCGTTCAGCCGGAGCTTATGGAGAAATTATGGCGTCACAGTATAATTTGCGTCGTTTGCCAATGGCTTATTTTTCAGAGGATATTTAAAAGATGTTTTTTATCTTTTAACGAAAAGAACAGGTATAATGATGATTTTGGAGTGGTTTCAATTGTCAATGGTTGAGTTAATACTTTTGACTTCTTTACTTTTGACATTTTTTGTACAACTTTATTTTTACCTATATTACTATCGGGGTGTGATCAGAGAATCTCATCGTATCAGTAAAGGAAAAATCACTTTGGGTACAGCAAAACCTCCTGTCTCCATCATCATTTGCGCAAAAGATCAGGCGCTCAGTCTTGAAAAGAATTTGCCAGCCATATTGGAACAGGATTATCCTGAATTTCAGGTGGTTGTTGTGAATGATGCCTCGCAGGATGATACTGAAGACACTTTGATTCGTTTGGAACAAAGGTACCCTCATTTGTATCATACCTTTGTTCCTGAAGGTGTTCAAAATGTGAGCACCAGGAAAATGGCCATGACAATAGGTATCAAGGCTGCCAAATACGATATTCTTTTATTGACCGAGGCCAATTGTGTTCCGAAAAGCAATCAATGGATTTCCTCCATGGCGCGTCATTTTACAGAGGGCTGTGACATTGTTCTTGCCTTTAGCTCCTACCCTAAAATCAAAGGTTTTTTGAAACACCTTGTTTCTTATGACAATATGTTCACAGCATTGCAGTTTATGGGTTTTTCGGAAGCTGGAAAGCCTTATATGGGTTTTGGCCGAAATATGGCCTATCGCAAAGACCTTTTCTTTAAAAACAGGGGTTTTGCTTCACACTTAAACCTGAAATCGGGAGAAGATGATCTGTTTATCGGAGAAATTGCAAATTCAGGCAATACCAGTATCGATGTTACACCCGAAAGCATTGTTTGCGCAGAAACGTCTGATGTATGGAATCATTGGAAAGAACAGAAAATGAATCGTATAGCTACCTCTTCCTATTATTCGGCAGGTACCAGATTCAGGATTGGTGTGGAATCTTTAAGTCGTTTCCTGTTTTATGG
>Ga0172378_10006203_pt1 | contig 11172 bp, 6 predicted proteins | sample GrowelOW332metaG_FD_119755 | JGI IMG/M metagenome (GOLD analysis project Ga0172378, IMG submission 119755) | Groundwater microbial communities from an aquifer near a municipal landfill in Southern Ontario, Canada - Pumphouse #3_1 metaG | ecosystem: Environmental > Aquatic > Deep subsurface >... | reverse complement strand
TCATGTCCCTATTGAGATAAATTTTGGGGATTATGGCGGTGTAATACCTTGTTTGAAATCACCATCAGAAAATGATGATTACGAATCATATCTTGCATTAATGCCTGGGAAAACGCTTGCCAATATTTATGAAGAATATGGTTCACGCTTGCTTGAACAAAATGTCAGGTCTTTTTTGCAGTTTACAGGAAAAATAAACAGAGGTATCAGGAAAACAATAAAAGAAGAACCACATATGTTTCTTGCTTTTAATAATGGTATTGCTGCAACAGCTGATGAAATTAAAATAAACGAAATCGGGAATGGTGATAAAGCAATTGTCTGGGCAAAAAATTTTCAAATTGTAAATGGCGGACAAACTACTGCTTCCGTTTACCATACCTGGAAAAAAGACAAAGCAGATATCGATAAAATATTTGTTCAGACAAAACTTACGGTTATAAAAAAACTTGATAATTTTGATGAAATAGTTAACAGAATAGCGGAATACGCTAATACTCAGAATAAGGTTTCCACTTCCGATTTAAGTTCAAACAAACCTTTTCATACAGAACTTGAAAAAATATCACGATCAGTTTGGGCACAGCCGGCAGAGGGGAGTAATATTCAGACAAGGTGGTTTTATGAACGTGCCAGAGGACAATATAAAAATGCACGTTTAAAAGAAGGGTTCACACCATCCCGAAAAAAAGCGTTCGATCTTAAAAATCCAAGAAGTCAAATGATTACAAAAGAACTTCTGGCTAAATATATAAATTGTTATAATGAAGTCTGGAATGGTAAAAAGCTTGTAATAGGTCCGCATATTGTCGTTCGTGGAAGTCAGAAGAATTATGTTCAGTTTTTGAATTACAATATGCCGGAGAAACCAGATAATATATTTTATGAAGATACAGTTGCCAAAGCGATAATGTTCAGAACAGCAGAAAAAGTATACGGAGTTAAACCTAATGCTATAGGGGATATGAGGTATATTACAGTCCCTTATTCGCTGGCTTTGCTTAATCTTAAGACAGATTATAAAATTGATTTGTATAAAATATGGAAAAACCAGACATTAAGTGAATCATCTAAAAATATTTTGCACATAATAATGGAAAATATTGAAGATTTTATAAAAAAGAATGCTCCGGGTTCTTTATATGGTGAATGGGCTAAAAAAGAAGATTGCTGGAATTCAGTTAAAGAGAATGATTTCGATATTGATTTTTCTGTTTTTAAGGATGATTTAGTTTCTGCAAATTCTCCTAAAAGAAAAAGTCTTACGGAAGATGAACAATCTAAAATTATAATTAATGAGGAAATTGAAAGGATAAAAGCTATACCAGCTGAGGTATGGCGAAAGATTGAAATATGGGGTAAAAATACAGGGGCATTATCTAATTATATGTCTGATATAGCTTTTAATCTTTCCTTTAAAGTCAAAAATAAGTCAATAATACCTGATGGCAGCAGAGAAAAAGCTATTAAAATAATTGATAAAGTTATTAAGGATGCTCCTGATTTACTTTATGATATAGATGAAATAGAGGAACAGCCGGAAAATAAGTTATATAAAAAACAGGAAATAACAATCGATCTTATAAAAAAAATGATCGATTGGGATAAAAAAAATAAGAAACTTAAAAATTATCATTTTAGATTTATGTGGAATGTTGTGACAGGTCAATATCCTTTAAATGATAAAGCAAAAAGATTTGCTGCTATGAATTTAAAAACAATAAAAAAATATGGATTTCATGAATAATTAATTCAAATTCTTTGTTGATAGAATGTTAAAAATGAAGTAAATATGTTGATAAAAGTCAAATGTATTAATCTAAATAGTTGATTCTAAAAAAAAGGTTTTTTACAAATTATAAATTTATTCTATTGCTAAGTTATTTGAGTAATCGGATATGAGTAAAAAAACAAGTTATTTTAAAAAGTAGAAATTAATCAGATAGAGTTGAGCTGACATTCCCGTTATATGCGGCAGCAGCTAGCATAATGTTAATAGCATCCTCCACTAATCCCTTGTAAAAATTACGGTTAACTCTATAATTACTTTTTAAATGCCCTATCGTAGATTCTATTCCTGCTCACTTACAAAATAGCTTTCTTTTCCTTTTGGTATCTGGCATCTCTTTTTAAGGGTACATCTGGAATAACTATCTTTAAGTCTTTATATTGTTTCATTCTCCGATATACTCTGTCTCTTACTAAAACTTTAGGATATTCACCTGTAAACTTTTTTACTTGTTCTGATGATGTTCCTATTGTATGTCCATATTAATCATTTCGAAAAGATTTAGCCTCAAGGATAAGTCCTCCTGCAGTACGAATAATTGATACTTTAGTCCCAAATTCATATTTTTTGTGTTCTTTACCCTTGCTTATACTTTCTGTTTCCAGTTCATGAAGATAATAAATTTTATTTTTACTTTTCCGTGTTTGATCCAAAAACATTTTGTATAACTCAATTAATACCTGATACTTATTTTCCGGATCTACGTTCCTTTCCAGTTCTCTGACCAAACAACCTGCAATGGTTTTTAATTTTCTGTCAGCACGTAAAGATTTTTTTCTATTCCTGGTTTGTCTGCGGAATTTTTGATCCAGTAAAGTACAGGTATAAGTCTGGCGAATAATTGTTCTGGAAAAATAAATTGGAACAGATGCTTAGATAAATTCTGATTTTTTAAACGGATTTAAAATAATTTATAAATATCCTGTTTTAATCAATCAAATGTTTTAATTATATCCAGATATAAACCTTTTCTTTTTCCATAATATCGATTATAAAAAGGATTATACCAATTTGAGAAAACCTTTTCTCTTAATTTATTTTAATTTTGTTTTGTAACTTATTTAAGATGTCAATTAAGTTTATAAAGTAAAAAAATCAGATTTACTAAAACCATAACAAATATCAAAAAATTAAAATAATTATGAAAAAGGTACAAACTTTCCTATTGTGTTTTGTATTTGCTTCGATTTTTGCATTCAAAGCCCATGCTCAACCGACCAATGTTGTCTTCATTATGCCGGATGATCTAAGCTATGATGATTACAGCCTCTATAATGCTAACGGTCCCCGGACTCCCCATGTAGATTTATTTGCCCAGGAGAGCGTAAAGTTGACAGATTTCCACGTTTCTCCGACCTGTTCTCCTAGTAGGGCTTCATTTATGACTGGTCGTTATACTGATGATACAGGAGCATGGCACACTGTTTTAGGACGTGAATTTTTGTGGGCTGATGAGGTTACCATGGCTAGTATTTTCAAGACAAATGGTTATAGTACAGCACTTTTTAGCAAGTGGCATCTTGGTGAAAGTTATCCGTTTCGTCCACAAGACAGAGGTTTTGAGCACACTGTTATAATTCATGGTGGTGGTATTGATCAACAGCCCGATTATTGGGGCAACCGAAATACTTCTCCGGTTACTGTCTATGTGAATGAAAAACCCGTTAAACTGACTGAAGCTAATGCCAGTCTGCCAGGGGAGAAAAAAGGCGTATTTTCTACTAATTTCTTCATAACTCAGGCTATAGAATACATGAAAGAGCAATCTGCTGCAGGGAAACCATTTTTTGCTGATCTGTCTTTTAATGTAGCGCACTTACCACAGGATATGCCTTCAGATGCCAGGTCAGGTGTTTCTCCTTTTATAGCAACAGTAGAAAATATGGATAAAAATATAGGACGTGTTTTGACTTTTCTTGACAAATCTGGTTTGGCTGATAATACCATAGTAATATTGTTGCTTGGTGACAATGGTATGACAAATAAATTTTATCGCGGTTCCAAAGCTTCTGAATACGAAGCTGGTCACCGTATGGGATGTTTTATACGTTGGAAAGATGGTGGCCTTGCTGGTTCTACAGCAACATCATTCGAAGTGCCTTATCTGCTTGCAAATATAGATGTTTTACCAACCTTAATGGATATGTTAGATCTTAAAGATGTTTCAAATCGTTCACCGAAGGTTCCAATTCAGGGTCGTAGTTTCAAATCTTTAATGACTTCCAAGGATTCTAATGTAAATGCATATTTTGCAGGACGTACAACAGTGGTTGACAATCAACGTGAAGACTATCTTGTGAAATATAAACAGGCTAGTATCATGCGCGATGTTTTTAACAAGAATGGTACCAAAGCTCATGAGTGGCGGCTTATTATACATTCAGCTACAGATCCTGTTGAACTTTATGATGTGAAAACAGATCCACGGATGAAAATGGATTTGAGTGGTAAAGCGGAATTAGCAGGTCTTGTGAAATCACTTAAGGATAGCTATGAGATATGGTGGCAGACTGCCAGTACTCATGCAGATGATTATGCTCGTGTAATTCTGGGAACAAAAGAGGAACCTGAAATTTGTCTCTATTCTCATGACTGGCACACCGGAGGAGTTATTCCACCATGGAATCAGGACATGGTGACCAATGGTCTTGTATGCAACGGTTTTCATTCCGTGACTTTTGGAAAAGCTGGAAATTACACCTTCGATTTGCGTCGCTGGCCAAATGAAGTAGTTGATGAAACTACGGTAACATCCGAACTTCACATACCTATACGCCAGGGAGGTGCAAACAGTAAAGGTGAGTATAAACTGAACAAGGGTAAGGCGTTGCCAATCGCTTCAGCACGAATACGTATATGGGATGGTAGTCATATTTATTTTGATGAAAAAAAGACTGTTGATCCTAATTCTGATGGTCAGGTATTTACAGTAAAGAATTTGCCTGCCGGTCCTGCTATGATTAAGACATGGTTTTATGACGCTAAGGGTAATGAACTATGCGGTGCATATTACGATTATGTTAGTCGTTCTAAATAGCTCTGAAAATTAGATGTAGATACATCTGCAGTGGTGATCTTATCATTGCAGATGTGTTACAGAGATATACGGTTTTTTTAAGCTCTTATATTATTAAAGAATATAAAAATGAAATTGAATTATCTAAAATTTATTTTGATATGATTGATTGTCTTATCTCCTTTTTATGTAACACATACGTTTGCAGCAGAGATTCCATCACTATTTTTTTGTCGAAGAAAGCTCTTGATGATAAAGACACAGTTCTTTGCATGGTATTGAAATAGCTATTAAAGTTTCCTGGTTTATAGAATATTGGATATGAAGTAAATGAAAAAGAAAATATTAAATATTATAGTATAAATAATTATCTTTAAGTTAATTATAATATGCAACAATAAAAATTACAAAATAAGAAATGTATATTTCATATAATGCTGAGTTTTATTTTATATATTTTATGTGCAAAAATATAATAATTTTGACAATAGAAAATTAACAACCAGGAAATTTGAATTAGAAAATTAAACTTATGAAGTCTATCAGATTATTATTGTTTCTTGTTATTTTCGGTATTACTTGTTGTTGTTCACAGAAACAAAAGAAAGATTATTCATGGGATGAACTTAGTTCTATGTATAAAGTACCGGAATGGTTTACACAGGCCCGTTTTGGTATATGGGTTCACTGGGGACCTCAGAGTGTTCCGGAATATGGAGGAGGTTGGTACGAAAGACATATGTATATGCAGAATGTTGGAAACCAGACTTTCGGAGAAAATGCTTATCCTTATCATGTTAAGACTTTTGGTCCGCAGTGTAAATTAGGTTATAAAGATGTGATTCATGCATGGAAGGCCGAAAAACTTAATACAGATAGTCTTTTACGATATTTTACGGAGGATCTTGGTGCTAAATATTTTATGGCCCAGGCACATCATCATGATAATTTTGATAACTGGAATTCTACCTATCAGCCGTGGAATTCTGTTAATGTAGGACCTAAAATAGATGTTATAGGTGAATTTAGTAAATCAGCTAAAAAATACGGTGTTCCTTTTGGTGTAAGTACTCATGATGAACGTTTTTTTACATGGGATCTTCCTGCTTTTGGATCTGACACATCCGGTATTTATAAGGGTGTTCCATATGATGCACGTTTAACAAAAGCTGATGGAAAAGGTAAATGGTGGGAAGGACTTGATCCGGCAGATCTTTACGGAATTCCTCCTGAAAAAAGGACACCTGAGTGGGAAGAAGAATGGAAGAAGAATTGGCAGAAAAGAGTGGAAGAGGTTCTTACCAAATATGATGTAGATTTTATGTGGTTTGATGGTCGTGGTTTTCCTTACGGAGATTATGGAAAAGAGGTTTTTAGATATTTTTATAATTATAAGCTTGACAAAAATGGTAAAATAAATGCTTTTATTGCAGGTAAAATTCCAGGAGAAAAAGCTATTGTTCATGATGTTGAACGTGGTGTGGAGTCAAAAATTTATAAAGATCCGTGGGAGTCGATAAGCACTTTTACACACTGGTTTTATAAAAAAGATATGGAATCCAGACATAATACAAGAAGTATAATTGAATTACTTGTTGATGTTGTTAGTAAAAATGGTAATTATATGCTTAATGTTGAATTGTTGCCTGATGGAACCATTCCTGCTGAGCATAAAGCTATTCTGGATAGATTCGGTACCTGGATGAAATTAAACGGAGAGGCAATTTATGATAGCAAACCATGGAAAGTTCATGGCGATAATTTATTTTCTTGTTTAGAAAATATTAATTATAATAAAAAAACTGTTGCTGATCACGAGGCTATTGATAAGGCAAAAGCAAAAGCAAAGAAAAGTATACAGTTTAACAACAGAGATAAATATAGTCCGGCATATGGTCATAATGAAGTTAGATATACTACAAAAGGAAATGTTTTATATGTTATTGTATTAAATCCTGAAGAAGGTGAAATTGAACTTCCGTCTCTTGGATTAAATTCAATATATAAACCAGGTAAAATTTATTCTGCTGAACTTATTGGTAGCTCAGAGAATATTAAGTTTGACCAGAATGGTGAAAGATTTAGGTTAAATGTTCCTGCAAAAAGACCAAATAAATATAGTGCCGTAATTAGAGTAAAGGGGGCTATATAAAATTAAAGGTAAAGCAGCTAAGGCAGACACGATAGCTTCAGGAACAGCCAAAAATTAGTTTGTTAAATTATGTCAAGTCATCTTTATTTAATCCAGAGTATAAAGTTAAAAAAGAATTACTAATGAAAATATTTCGTGTTAATCTGAAAGATTAGGTTTTGAAATTTCTACTTGTGGCGTCTTTTAAGTAGTACTCAAATTTTAAGCATATGAAGCTTAAATTATATTGATGGTACTATAGAGTGCTATCTTTTATTTTGTCTAAATTATAAATCTAAAAACAGAATAGTCTTAATATTAACTATTTAGAAAAACATTACTTATTAAAAATTTACGTATGAAAAATTTAAATTATTCAGTCGCTATTGTTCTATTTTTTTTATTGTCGTTATCGGTTAAACCTTTAAGTGCTTCAAATGTTAAAAATGAAAATTGTTTTACTGAATTAAATAATCGTGAGTCAAATCTTTTGTCTGGAACAGAGAATTGGAAATTAAAGTCAAATGATTTGCAGATAATGGACCGGCATATAAAAACTGCAACAACTTTATTTATGAAAGATGGGGGATGGTGTTGGTATCAGGATCCACGTGTGGTGATAAATAATGGGAAACTTGTGATCGGAGGCGTTAGTGGGGTAAGTGGAGATGTTCATGTGGGTATCTTCGATTTGAAATCAGAAAAAATAGATGGTGATGTTATGTTATACAAGGATTTTCAGGCTGATGATCATGATACCCCAGCCTTTTATGTACGTCCCAATGGAAGTATATTAGCTGTTTGGGCTAAACATGCGGGTGAAAAGGTTCATTATTATAATATATCATCTCCGGATAATTATTTAAAATGGGGCGATCGTAAGGAATTTGTTCACAATTATGATTATAAAAGTGGGGTTACCTATATGAATCTTTATTATCTTAAGAATGAGGGGAAATTATATAATTTCTTTCGTGATGGTTTAAATTTTAATCCTTCGTTTATCACTTCTTCAGACTTTGGAGAAACCTGGGGTGGCCGGACCCATTTTATTGCCAATGATGTCAATGGCCGACAACGTCCTTATGCCCGATATATTCAATGTAATGATAGTACTATAGGAATTTCCTATACTGACGGTCATCCTCGCAATTACGGGAATAGTTTGTATTACGTTGAATTTCATAATGGTGCATTTTTTAATGTGGATGGTTCTAAAATTATGGATTTGTCTGATGGACCTCTTCATACTTCGGAGGCCGAAAAAATATACAAAGGGAGTGAGACGTCAAAAAAATCTGTTGGTTATGAGAGTGTTCCCAATAGTGCCTGGACATGTTCTATGGCAAAGGATGGCGCGAATCATCCCTATATAGGTTATACCCTCTATATGAATAATAACGATCATCGTTTTCGTATTGCCACATGGAATGGTAAAAAGTGGAATGATCGTGAAATCGCTTTTGCAGGTAAGTGTCTATATTTGAGGGAAAGTAGTTATACCGGATTAATGACCTTTGATCCGGAAGATCCCAGTCGTGTATATATTTCCACCGACGTGAATCCTTCGACTGGTGAAGACCTGGGTGGCAAACATGAAATATATACGGCGAAAATTGGTGCAAAGGACGATGTTTCAACAATTAAATGGAAAGCAATCACATCAGGTTCTGATAATCGTAATATACGCCCTATTGTAGTTGCTAAAGACGGATACAAAGTGCTTCTGTGGCTTAATGGTTCCTGGAATAAATATACCGATTATAACGTCAATGTCTTAGGAATTATTTTAGAGAGACCATAAAGGAATCCAAATTATAGACGTTTTATAATTCTATAAATCCCTGCGATTTAGTTGTAGAATTATTTTGAATGAAACTTATTAATAAAAATTATTCCTATGAATAGAATTTCTCAATTAATAGCAATTGGTTTTTTTTGCCTAATTAATATGCAAGGAATTGCACAGTCTTCTCAGAATAAAAGTCCCAATATTCTTTTCATTTGTATTGACGATTTACGACCTGAATTGAATTGTTTTGGAGCAACGTATATTCATTCACCCAATATTGATAAACTGGCATCCGAGGGGGTTTCTTTTATGGATCACTTTGTGAATGCTCCTAGTTGCGGCCCTTCTCGTTATACTTTGCTGACTGGAACTTATGGTCCGGCCGGCAATATGGCATTGTTCCAACGAGCTGAAAAGATGAAAAAAAAACCCGACTCTGTTTATCCAAGTATGCCTGAATGGTTTAGGAGTCATGGATATATAACCGTTTCGGTAGGGAAGGTCTCTCATCATCCAGGTGGATATGGTGGTGAAGATTGGGATGATAGTACTGTTGTTGAGATGCCTAATGCATGGACTAAAGAATTGATGCCCGTGGGAAAATGGCAACACCCTCGTGGTGCAATGCATGGACTGGCCAATGGCGAGATTCGAAATAAAGCAGGAGATATGTCAGTCTATCAAAGCACTGCCGGCCCCGACACTATTTATCCTGATGGACTTATTGCTAATGAGGGAATTAAACAATTGCGATTATTAGCTGCTAACAAGAAAAAACCTTTTTTCCTGGCTATCGGATTGATCAAGCCCCACTTACCATTTGGATCTCCTAAAGATTATCTGGACTTGTACCGGGGGGTACAGCTCCCTCCAATTGCCCATCCCCAAAAACCGGAAGGTGAAACAACATGGCATAAATCTGGAGAATTTATGGGGTATAACAGATGGGGGAGGGATCCCAGAAACGATGCAGCCTTTGCTGATTCGGTACGCCGGCATTATGCTTCTTGTGTAAGTTATTCCGATATGCATGTTGGGGAAATAATGGCTGAATTAAAAAGAATTGGTGCCGATAAAAACACAATTGTTATTTTATGGGGTGATCATGGATGGCATTTGGGTGAGCATGCAATATGGGGAAAACATAGCTTGTTCGAAGAGTCTTTGCGTTCACCATTAATTATTCGTTATCCGGGAATGAAAAATAGGGGCAAAAAATCAAATGCAATTATCGAAACACTCGATATATTTCCTACTCTTTGCCAATTAACTAATATTACCATTCCTTCATTTGCCAAAGGCGTTTCTTTAAAGCCAATTCTTGAAAATCCAAAAGTCAAAGGGCATACCGCAGTTTCGTATTGGGGAGATGCTAAAACATTGCGAACATTAAATTATCGTTTAACTGTTCATAAAGATGGCTTTGTGGAGTTATATGACCATACTTCATCCGATGGTGAGACTCAAAATATAGCGATCCAAAATCCAGATAAAGTAAAAGAACTGAAAAAATTATTGGACAAAAAGATTAAACGTTAATTTTAAGGTAATAAATTTAATCAATTTTTAAAAAACAATTATCTTGTTTATGTCGGACAATGGTGGATTGAGTGCCCATGCCCGCGGAGGTGTAAAGCACAAACACAACCTTCCGCTGAACAGCGGGAAAGGTTCGGCTTACGAAGGTGGGATTCGTGAACCCATGATCGTGAAATGGCCAGGAAAAGTGAAAGCCGGTTCGCGAACCGATGATTACCTTATTATTGAGGATTTTTTCCCGACAATTCTGGAAATGGCCGGAGTGAAGAAGTATAAAACAGTTCAAACCATTGATGGGAAAAGTTTTGTTCCGATGCTTCTGCAAACAGGGACAGACTGATAACATAGGGTTAATTCAATTTGCTATGCGAAATACACCAACCCGAACCCCGATAATGAAATGAATGTTTTTTGGCTCTATACTTTTTTACCCTTATTGGGAGTGATTTTTCAAAAAAAATCCGATTACTCAAATAATTTAGCAATCTGATAATTTTAAAATCTGTAAAAACCTTTTTTAAGGGGTGACTATTTACAAATAATTGCTCTGGAAAAGGTTGCAAAGCATGGCTCAACTTTATATGAATTTTAGAAGCGTTACACAATACTTTTAATAAGTCTGGTTATGGTACAGAAAATATGATTTTTTTTGTAGTTTTGATTTAATAAAAAGGAAATCTTAATTAACGTTGAAACTAAGTAAAGATATTATTACCCAAGAACTTTTGACTCGTTTAAAAAATGGGGATATTTTAGCTTTTGATAAAGTTTATGAGTTATATACTAAAGTTTCGGGTTTCATAATGCAAAGATATACAAATAGTTAACACTTCAAAATAGTAGGAAAACAACGTTTTATATTTCGTATTAAATAGATAGTTAAATAGTTACAAAGCATTTTACAT
>Ga0172378_10006202_pt1 | contig 11172 bp, 10 predicted proteins | sample GrowelOW332metaG_FD_119755 | JGI IMG/M metagenome (GOLD analysis project Ga0172378, IMG submission 119755) | Groundwater microbial communities from an aquifer near a municipal landfill in Southern Ontario, Canada - Pumphouse #3_1 metaG | ecosystem: Environmental > Aquatic > Deep subsurface >... | reverse complement strand
GGAATTGTACTTTTCTCTATAGTTTCAGGAAACAAAATGTTAATGACTGGTGGTATTATTTTATTAATATTTATTTACTCATTTTTAGCCTTTACCTATATAGGAGAAAGTGTAGGTTACATTAGAAGATTAAGAACAGCCGTTCACCCAACGGAAGATGCGTCTTTTAATGTAAGATTAGACAATCAAAAGATATTAGCTAATTATTTAAAAGATAAACCTTTCGGTATTGGATTAAGAGGTATAGCGAGAGCTTCTGTAGTAAGTGAACACGGTATTCCATCTGATTCATATTATGTATTAATATGGATAAATACAGGAGTAGTAGGTCTTGTATTATTTTTAGCCAGTGCTTTAATAACAATAATAATTGCTTCGTATATAATTATGTTTAAAATAAAAAATAAAGAACTTAAAGAATTGTTAATAGGACCAATTTGTGCTATATTTGGGATACTTCTGAGTTCTTATACTAACAATATATGGGGACAGTTTCCTGTATTTCTACTTATATATATATTCTTAGGAATAATATTTAATTATAAAATAATAGATAAAAACATATTAGAAGAGCTGAACACTAAAAAACTTAATAACAATAATAGCTATGGAAACACTTTCGTCACTAATGAATAATGAGATTTTTATATTATGGTTAGATGCTATATTTTTCTTTATTTTTTTGGCAACAACACTATATATTTTATTTTTTATCATTTTTTCTAAAAAGAAAAGAAGTGATGAATATCCAAAAGCCATAAAAAAATCTAGATTTTGTATATTGATATCATTGAATTATAACAATGAAGATATACTTGACACGATCAAAAATTTAATAAAAATATCATATCCTAGAGATATGTATGATATTTATATAATACCCTCTACAGTCGTAACTGACACCACAATACAAAAAATTGAAAATTTGTCAGCAAAAATAATTGTACCTACTTACAAAGAGACAATTACTAAAGCAAAATCTATAGAATATGCCGTAAATTATCTAATAGATAGTGGTATTGATTACGATGCGTGCGTCATACTAGAACCAGGTGATACAATAGACGAAAATTTCTTAATGAAAGTAAACGATGCTTATTGTTGTGGTTGTGTAGCAATACAAACACACAGAATCACTAAATACATAAAGACAGCTGAAGATGAATTAGTATCTATTAGTGAAGAAATTAATAATGCTATATTCCGTAAAGGTCATACAAACATAGGTCTATCATCTGCCCTTATGAAAGCAGGTATGGTATTTGATATAGAAATTTTAAGGAAATATATTAACACAACAAATTCCAGAACCTTTGAAAAACAGTTAGAGGAATCATTTTTAAAAACACGTATTTACATAGAATACTTAGACGAAGTATATACTTACAATTCTCTAAACTACAAAAAGGATGGTAGTTTACATCGTAAAGAACAATTTAGCAGGAAATTTAAATTTTCTGCTAAATCAATGTTTTTACCAATAGCACTACTAAACAACAACTGGGATTATAGTGATAAGCTAATACAATGGCTATTGCCTTCTAGATTTTTATTAACTTTATTTATAATACTATTCTCGGTTATGTCCAGTTTAAACGATTGGACAATGTCAATAAAGTGGTGGGCACTACTCATTATACTAATTATTACTTTTATTTCAGCCATTCCAGATTATTTGGTAAACAATAAATTATTTAAAAGTATACTACTATTTCCTTTTATAATATTAAAAATAGTAATCTTAAAAGCATATCACATTTTTATTAAATAAGAGCCATGATTATAGCAATAGAAGCGCAACGTATATTTAGAAAAAATAAACACGGAATGGATTTTGTGGCACTTGAAACTATAAAAGAAATTCAGCATATAGACAAAACAAATGAATATTACATTTTTGTAAAACCTGGAGAAGATAGATGTCTAGAAAATAGTCCAAATTTTCATATAGTGGAACTTAAATGTCCTTCTTACCCATTATGGGAACAAATAGCACTACCACTTGCCGTGAAAAAAATCCATGCTGACCTGCTTCACTGCACGAGCAATACTGCACCGATATTCTGCTCTGTACCATTAATTGTAACATTACATGATATCATCTTTTTAGAGAAAAGGCAAAATGCAAATAAATCTATATATCAAAATATGGGATGGTACTATAGAAAATTAGTAGTACCAATAATATTAAAAAAATGCAAAAAGATTATAACCGTCTCAAACTATGAAAAAGAGCACATAATAGATACTTTAAAATTAAATAAAGAGAGTATATGTGCCATATACAACGGATATAATAATCATTTTAAACAATTAGATAATATAAATAATGTAATTCATAAGTACATAAAAGAAGATAATTTTTTATTTTTTTTAGGAAATACAGATCCCAAAAAAAATGTACCAAGAACATTAAAAGCTTATAGTCTATATCTCAAAAAATCTAAAATCAAATTACCCTTAATAATTGCAGACATAAAAGAAGACATACTATATTCCATACTTAAAGAACAAAATATCGAAGAAATTGGACCTAAAATAAGCATACCAGGTTATATACTAAATACAGACCTACCCTACATATATAACGGTGCATTTGCCTTTATATACACTTCACTGCGTGAAAGTTTTGGTATCCCCATACTAGAAGCAATGGCCTGTGGAACTCCTATAATAACAAGTAATACCTCTGCCATGCCAGAAATAGCAGGTAAAGATGGAATATTAGTTGATCCATTTGATGCAAATAGCATAGCTGACAAAATCTTGGAATTGGAAGAAGACAAAAACTACTACGAAGAACAAAAAAATTACGGATTAAACAGAGTAAAAGAATTCTCATGGAACACAACGTCCATCAAATTGTTAGAAATATATAAGCATTTCAAAAAAGACTAGGCTAAAAAATTCAAAAAGGATTAATATACAAATAATTATGAGGTAAAACTTGTCATTAAATATCACAAGATATATAAAATTTAGTAATTTTTTAATATAGAACGAATTTACGACAATTCATTTTACAGTCTCTATTATAATTATGTTCTGTTAAAACCCTTTAAGCCAGAATTCGTTTAATTCTAACTTTTAACTCCAAGGGATTAAAAGGTTTTACTATATAATCATCACAACCACTGCTAAGTAAATTAATTCGCATAACACTATCATCTTCAGCAGATAGAATAATTATTGGAATAAACTTTAGCTTTTGATTTGACTTTAATTTATCTACAAACTCTACTCCACTCATTATGGGCATTCTTATATCTGAAATAATAAGATCTGGTATATTATTACTTTCCAACCATTCTAAAGCTTCAACAGGATTTATAAAAGATTTAAAATCATAATCTTTCGATAAATAAATTGAAATAATTTTTAATATAGCCTCTTTATCATCAATGACAATTATTTTTTTCTTCATATATTTGAATCATTTATATCCCTTATTTTAATTTACAAAAGTATAGTACATACTTATAAAATCAAAATTTTAGGATTCAATTGTTTGAATTATCTTATTCATTTGATTTTCCCAAGAAAGACTCTTTATTGTCTCTCGAATTTCAATAGGAGTATTTTTAATATTATTATAAAAACTTATTACTTTATTTATATCAATTGCACTTTCACTTGGCTCAGACTGTAGCACATAAGACATATTATCAAAATCACTATCATTTTCCGAATACATAAAAGCTAAACCTCTAGCAGCATATTCTCTATTTTTTAAAGTTTTGATATCATAAATACCACTTCTATGTCTTCCAAGACTAGCTATAGCAAAATCAGCTTTTTCAAACAACTCATTTAACTCATCCCCAAATTTTGGTCCATGAAAAACAATCTGCTTTTCTAAATTATTATCTTTAACCAACTTTTTTAATTCATTTAAAGTTGAATCAGCTCCATACCCAACTATATCAAAAAAAACTTCTTTTTTTATATCCTTTTGTCTATAATAATTTATTAAACCTTTAATTACTCTATCGAAACCATGCCAATAATGAATTTCCGCTACTCCTATTAATCTCAAAATGGAACTTGTATCATTTATGTTTTCCTTTAAAGGGATTTTATCAAAATCCACCCCATTCGAAATGTTTATTACAGGACAATCAAAAATAGTCTTTAAATTCGTATAACTCACAATATAATCTAAACTCTTAGCCAAAGTCATCCTATATCTTTTATCTATAAACAAACGAAGCTTATCCTTTAAAGGCGAATCCTTATACTCATCATCATAGGGATAAGTTGGAATTTCCATAACTATTTTGAGATTAGACAATTTTAATTTTTTAACAAACCTATTTAAGAAAGGATTCGCATTATTGGCATACCTAATATAAATAAGGTCAAAATGATTATCCTTTATATAATTAAATAAAGAAGTATAAGCTATTCTTTTCCTTATCTTACCCAATATACTAGAATTATATTTCTCTACAACAAAATCATCTACCATACGAGTATGAGATTTGTCTTTTTCAAAACGTAAATAGCATAAATGTGCATCTACCTTACACTTTCGTAAGGCATCAATTTGATAATGTATCTTTTTAGAAATCCCATTAAATTCGGAAAATCCATGAAATACTAAAAATAATGCTTTCATTACAATTGCTTATTAAAACTAAAATTATATTGTAAAGATAATGTAAAAATTATAATTATTAATATTTTAGTTAAGATTTATACACTCAAATTAAGAATTAAGCGACAATATTCACATATTAAATAAACTCAAATAAGGAATAAATATATTTCCAAGTTAAAATATAACTATAACTTAGGGAAATAAAAACGTAAATTCTAACTAAACTTGTAGAAATAGAGACCTAAATTCTAACTAAGCTTGTAGAAATAAAAACCTAAAATTGAAATCAACTTTGAGAAATAAAAACTAAAATTGAAATTTACTTTGATAAATAAGACTTAAAATCTAATATTTAAATTATAAGTTATTGCAAGCTTATTTTTTTAACAATTTTCTTAAGGCTATTCTCATTTCATTAAGCATATTTAAGACCCAAGTAGCAAGAGGATAAATTTTAGGATACTTTAGGGCTAAATTCAGATATAAAAGAATATGTTTCTTATAATTATCAGAAAATCCTATAAAGCACCATGATTCCTTAATATAAATATCATGCTTAGATAATACTTCCTTAATTCTAATTATGTGAGGAAGAAAATCTTTAGATCTATTTTTACAATACCTATCCATAAGCTCATAAGAACTCATAATAAATCTTATAAGAGCACCCAATATCCAATCTGGATAATGTTCTTCTGCGAACTTAAACACAGCATCACTAGCTATAAACCTAGATATAAAATGATTATCAGAATTAATATATATAGCAGAACCCTCTCTCTCTTTTTGATAAAAATATAATACATCCATAATACATGCTGGATTTTTTGTTCTATATATAATATCAAGTAGTACAATAGCATCTTCTTGCATTACTATATTAACAGGATACCTAACATTATCCCACAATTCCCTCTTAAAAAACTTGTTCCACGAATAAGCTGGATACCTACCATCAAACATGTCTTTTTTAAAAGTATTCAAATCTAGAACTTCAGTTTTTTCGGAATAAAAAACATCTACATTATTATCTTTATCAATATAATTATTTACTCCACACATCACAAAATCGGAATGCCATTTTGTAACACAAGACATAAATTGTTCGAACATATCTCGTCTACAGAAATCATCAGAATCCACAAATCCCACATAATCTCCTGTCATATTATCTAAAGCAAGATTTCTAGCACGACTAACACCTCCATTTTCCTTATGAAAAACTCTTATTCGACTATCAATTAGGGCATACTCATCCAATATCTTTCCACTAAGGTCTGTAGAACCATCATCCACACATAAAATTTCCAAATACTTATAAGATTGAGATATTAAGGAATCCAAACACCTTTTTAAATACTTTTCAACATTATATACAGGAACAATAATAGAAATTAATTTATTTGTCATAAACTTTATGTTTTTTTAAAAAAAGGACTAATATATTTCTAATTTTTATTTTAAAAAAGAATCCAGAAGACAAAGCATATCTAAATATTTTCAGTTTATTTGCAAAACTCATTACATGAGACGCATAGAGCACAGCATTTAATTGGACTGTTATAAACAAATTTGCAATATCCAAATAATCCTTAGATTCCCAATTATATTTCTTTAATTCCTCAAATGTAGTTATATAACCAATGACATTTCTTAAGCCCATCTGAGTTGTCATGGTGGAATTTGCTCTAAATCTTCTACGAAAAAAATCTTTATTAATATATCCTACCCTCTCTGCTTGTATATAAAGGAAAAAAGAAAATAAATTATCTTCATGTATAATACCAGGATAAAACCTCAATTTTATAGAATTTAAATAACTCTTTTTTATCAAATATGTACATGGCTGAACGATAAACTGGTTGATTTTAATAAAATCTTTAAGCAAATCACTCCCCTTAAATATTATATTTTCATAAGAATCCAAGTGCCTAAGAGGATAAAAAGTATTATCAGGAAAAGATATGATATTAAAAAGTACAAAATCTAAAGAGTCTCTTTTGCACCTATTATAACACTCCTCTAGAGCTAAAGTATCTAATATATCATCCGCATCCATAAAATATATATATTCCCCTTTAGCCATCTCTATTCCCCTATTTCGAGTTGTAGATTGACCTTTATTTTCCTGAGATAATACAACTATTCTATCATCTTCACTTGCCATTTTCTTTAATAGGTCTAATCCATCATCAGTTGAACCATCATCTATAGTAATTATTTCAATTTCCTTTAAAGTTTGCTTAGTAATACTAAGCAAAGCCTCCTCTAAATAATCAACAGTATTATAAACAGGAATAATTACTGAAATTTTAATATCTTTTCCCATAATTTAGATCTATTTTAGTTACTCTCCTCATCATGTGTATGTTCTGTGTGTATAAAATTATTTACAGCACCCCTCATCCTAAATAGATTTAATATCATTAAGACTATAAGATAGGGTATATATATTAATGCTTTAAATAAATTCTTATCATACATTTTCCTAGGTATAGCCAATAAAAGAGACAATAATAGCAATATCAACAAATAAAGCCATAGATAGGGAATAATCAAATTATGTATAAATGGGACCACTATATTCATCAAAACTACAAGGCCCAATAAAACAGAACGGGGTAAAAACACCCACTGAATTACCTTGTCACAAAAATTAAAATTACAAACTATCAAAGCTTTGGGAACAAAGCGCAATGACTTAAAAAGCATTTCAACTTGAGCTGACATCCACCTTCTTCTCTGATTATAAAAAGCAGAACTACTACTGATTTTTTCATCCAGTACATACAAATCATTCAAATATGCTATATAATTTCCCTGTTTTAATAGCACTCCCTCTATCTCTCTATCCTCTCCAGTACTACTAATCCCATAAATATTAGCCGAGAACCAATCGTATTTAAAAACCATACCTGAACCTATTAAAGCTGAAGCTAATCCAGAATTCACATGACCTTTTCTAAATATAGAATTATTCATTTCCTCAGAAAGAGAATCTAGTACGGCAGTAGGAGTATTTCTATTTTTGGCAATACGATGTGCTTGTAAAGCCACCATATTATCTTCAAACGCCACACTAGTAACAATCTTTAAGTAATCCTTAGAGATAATATTATCAGCATCTAGGATAGTTATTAATTCGTATTTAATACCTTTTTTTTCACTATAATCACTTAAGAAATCAGTCGCCAATATTAAAGATTTTGCCTTACTACTATTATCAAAAGTTGGAATTAACACATTAATATCAAACTCCTTTAATCTACGATTAACCTCATCTTCATTGTGATCCGAAATAACCACAACATCATAAAGGTGCTTAGGATAATCTGAATTTAAAATAGCTTCAACACACTTAAAAATAACAAAATTTTCATTATAAGCAGGAACCAAAACAGCTATTCTAACATCAGATTTAGAAGTCTGCTTCAATTCTTTACATTTAAATAATGACATCAAAGAAAAATAAAATAAATATAAAATTTCTATAGTACAAAGAGCCATCAAAACTATGTCAAATACATTCAATATAGTCATTACTTCCATTTATTAATATGAATTACAAAATCTCTAGCTCCCCTTAAAACAGAAAACACTAAATTTAATTTTCTCTTAAATAAATTTTTAATTAAATCCTTAGGAGTAGCAATAAACATTAAATAGCTTAGACTTAAATACCTATTTAAATTTTTTAAATTTCTATATGCAAAAACCATCCTATTTCTCGTCAAATAATAAGCCTGTAATGGACTATTATAACCAGTACTCTGACTCTCCTTATGATATATCGTTAAAATAGGATTATACCATAAAGTATAGCCGCCATCCTTAATCCTTTCACTCCAATCCAACTCCTCATAATATAAAAAATACATATCTGGCATCAACCCAACCTTTGCTAAAACTTCTCTCTTTATCACAAAAGCCGCTCCATGAACATATGGGATTTCCATTTTTTTATCATATATCTTATTATCTGGCAGATTATTACCTATTTGAGAATTTCTAAGAGTTATACTTGATAAAACTGTAAATCCTGCAAATTGTAAATTCATGGGCTCGTAAGCAAATTTTATTTTTGGAGAAATTGCACCTATACTATCAGACACTTCAAATATCTTTAGAAAATCAGAGATATTATCCTTTTTAATTAGAGTATCATTATTTATAAAAAAAATAAAATCCCCAACAGCAAATTTTATCCCTAAATTATTACCTCCAGCAAAACCCAAATTTTTATCACTCCTTACTACTTTAATATCTGTATATTTTAAATTCAGTCTATCATACTCATTATTAAGTGATCCATTATCAACCACAATAATTTCATAATCTACAGAAAATACTTTATTTTTTATAGAATCAATCAAATCACAAGTATCTGAAAATCCATTATAATTAATAGTAAGAAATGATATCATATATATAGGCTTAAACATCAGCACTTTGCACAAACGCCGTAAAAGTTTTAAAAATTATCTTTATATCCAACAACAAACTAAAATTCTCGGCATATTTAACATCTAATTTTTTCCTTTCATCAGCTGAAAGACTTCCATTACTACCTCTTTTTTCCACTTGCCACAAACCTGTAAGTCCTCCTGGAGACATAAATCTTTCGGCATATTCATCACGTGTAAGCAATTCAGCCTCATATAAAGGCAGTGGTCTATTCCCCACAACTGACATATCTCCCTTCAAAATATTAATAAATTGCGGCAACTCATCGATACTATATTTTCGAATAAATCGTCCAAAAGTTGTTATGCGAGGATCATTAACCAATTTTACAAATGAATTAGCCTGCTCATTCTGTTTCTGCATATTATAATCCTTTTCACTAACTTTTTCATCATCATTTACCAACATAATATCATCTAAAGAATTGTCATCTATAGCTGTATCATCATCAAAAAGTTTCTGAGAATCATTAAGTAACATATCATCCAAGTTTTCCGAAGTTACAGGTGCTTTGTATTGATTATTATCCTTAAATTCGGCCAATCTCTTCTCTGCATCAATATACATGGATCTAAACTTTAAAAAATTAAATACCCTATAATTACTCCCTACTCTTTGAGACTTATAAATAGGATTAGCCCTCGAAGTCACAAATACAATAATATAAACAATCAGTAAAAATGGAAATAAAATTATCAAAACAGATAAAGCGAACACAATATCAAACATCCTTTTCCACAAGGGTAGTACGAACCTTTTAATATTTAAATTTTCCTTACTCTCCTCTGGCAACATATATCTATAATTCTCTTTAATAAAACTTATTGAGGCGTCGAACTTTTTCTTTACAATTTCATAATTCATGGTATTATTTACGCCAGCAAAAAGATATGCTGCTCGTTCTTTATCTTCCATATGAGACATAATCAATATTGTGTACAACGAACTATATGCCTTTTTATACTCCTTTATTTGAACAACATCTAACTTCACCAAACGTTTTTCTAAAAGCAAAACAACACATACTAATTTATCTAGTTTTTTTAAATAAACAAGAGCCTTTTCAGAATTATCAAAAAAATGAATTTTTTCACTTGAGATTTCACTAAAATGCTTAATACTCTTAGCACTATTCCCTATATACAATATTTCGACAGTATTTTCCATATTTACGATAGTATTCTTTGAATTCTAACCTTTAGCTCAAGTGGATTAAAAGGTTTAACAATATAATCATCACAACCTATTTCCATTAATTTAACCTTCATACTACTATTATTCTCAGCAGATAATATAATTACAGGAATTTTCTTAAACAAATCATTTTCTTTTAGATATTTAATAAATTCAACCCCATCCATCTTAGGCATTCTTAAATCTGAAATTATTAAATTAGGCAAATTACCTAAATTTAGCCAAGCAATAGCTTTAAGGGGATTATCAAAATAAATAAAATCATAATCCTTAGATAAGTATATAGAAACAATCTTAGCTATGGCAGATTTATCATCTACTATTACTATTTTATCTTTCATAGATCAATTTTTATTTTAAGTAAAATATATGAACAATGTATCTTAAGTATCAAATAATCTTGCATATACACACAAATATACAACAAGTGATTTAATTTATCAAATATTGAACCTTTAATTTACATACAGACAGTAAAAAGTGGATAACAAATTTTAAATGAATAAAATTTGGTAAACATTCACCACTAAAAACTAAATTTTTTAAAAAAAACATAGAGATAGACTATATATTATTCGTAAATTAACTATTTTTGTAAGCTAATTAAAATAGCTTAAGTATGACACTTAACCTATGTAACACTTCATTACAAATAAAATGAAACGAACATGAACCTAAGTTAAACATATATTCACCAAAGGTGATATTTAAAATAAGTTTATGAGAGAGCGCAGCGGTTACATACGTTCTCAATTTGTTTCGTAAATTTGTTGATAACGAAAAAAATTTAAACGTATGAAACATCCATGACAAAAAATTTTCGCCAAAGGGGATGAAAATGGATGATAATCGTTAACTTTGAATAAATTCAAACTTAACAATTATCATGGAATCAGTATCATTTCCCAAGATCG
>Ga0172378_10006199_pt1 | contig 11174 bp, 4 predicted proteins | sample GrowelOW332metaG_FD_119755 | JGI IMG/M metagenome (GOLD analysis project Ga0172378, IMG submission 119755) | Groundwater microbial communities from an aquifer near a municipal landfill in Southern Ontario, Canada - Pumphouse #3_1 metaG | ecosystem: Environmental > Aquatic > Deep subsurface >... | reverse complement strand
TCACTTAAGCAAATGATGGCAGATATGGTAGATGTGTTTGCGGACTTGAAAAACGACACAATATCATCCTTGTGCCGCTGCAGCTATCTAGAATTATGACATTACAATATGAACTCTGTATAACATAGGTGTCTTGTTACTCCAGTGCATTGTTTAGGTCAACTTCACTGTGCTTCTCCTGTGCTCCATCGCTTGCCGAAGCAGATATCATCGGGTGTTCATCGAGTGAGCACTAGATGATAACGGCTTTATATCTGGTTCGGCACTGATTGAAACAGGGAGGAAGAATAGCAGGCAGAGTACGCAGATAGCGTAGATTTTTGTGTCCGCAAGATGGTGAATAATGGAGTAACAAGCCTTTACCTAATCAGAACTGGCCTCTTGCTCTGAGGCTTTTGGACTTCATTGATACTCAGTGCTGAGAAGCATTGGTGTGGAAAACTGCATTTGCCGCAAAGACCGAAGGTCTTCTCTTGTAAATGGCTCCGCTACTTCTGCTAAATAAGAGTTTGGCAGTCCAGAGATGGCAGCTGCAATTATCGTAACAGAGCTTTCCGATTGTAATGGAGCTTTCAGAAGCTTCGAATAGAGGATTCCGATCCTCCGAAAGAATGAGACGTAGCATCTGGAATGTTACGAGAAAACTCCTGCAGCATCGAAGAAAGAAGAGAGCGAACGCAGAGAAGTATCAGGCTTAAAAGAATGGGAAGAATTTCTCCAGCTTCACTATACTTGACAAGAAAAGCCTTCCCCTGCATTATGCACATCTATCGCAAATCCTTATAGGAAGAGACACAATGAGTTTTGAACATGAAATGAAAATTATTACAAAAAGCGTGGAGGAAATCATCCCGCTGGATGAGCTGAAAGGCAAGCTGGCAAAAAGTGCCAAGAGCGGAAAACCGCTCCGCATCAAATACGGTATCGATCCCACCGGTTTCGATATCCACATCGGCCATCTGGTGCCAATCCGCAAGATGCGGGATTTTCAGGATTTAGGCCACACCGGCGTCATCATTATCGGGGATTTTACCGCTCAGATCGGTGATCCCACCGGCAGAGACGATTCCAGACCTCCGCTCACGCATGAGCAGGTGAAGATAAACAGCGAAAAATATATGGATCAGCTCTTTACTATTCTAAAACCGGAACAGACAGAGATCCGCTATCAAAGTGAATGGTTTGGCGGCATGGGTATGGCAGACGTGCTCAAGCTTTTGGGTAAGTTTACCTTAGCACAATTCATGGCGCACGATACCTTCCGCAATCGTTATGAACAGGGGCTTTCCCTGGGCATGCACGAGCTGATGTATCCGGTCTTGCAGGGCTACGATTCCGTGGCCATCGAAAGCGATGTGGAACTGGGCGCAACGGAACAGAAGTTCAACATCCTCTGTGGGCGCGACATGCAGCGTTATTTTGGCATGGAACAGCAGATCGCTGTGCTTTCGCCAATCCTTTTGGGCACCGATGGTGTGAATAAAATGGGTAAATCCCTGAATAATTATATCGCTGTTTTTGATGTTCCTGCGGATAAATATGGCAAAGTGATGAGCATCCCGGACAGCCTGATTATGAACTACTACAACTATGCCACATCCTACGATACAGACCGCTTGGAACAAGTAAAGCAAGAGCTGGCAAAAGGCACCAATCCCATGGTTTTGAAGAAACAACTGGCGTGGGAGATCGTGAAGCTATATCATGGTGAAGAAGAAGCACAGAAGGCGCAGGAAGGTTTTGAGAACCTCTTTTCAAAAAAGGAAATCCCGGAGGATATACCGGAATATGAAGTTAGCGAAACCAGTATGAAATTGGCACAACTATTGGTGCAGAGCGGATTGTGTTCCAGTAACTCAGAAGCCAAGCGCTTGATCCAAGGCGGCGGGGTAAGTCTGGATGGCGAAAAGATCAGTGTATTTGATGCCGAGGTGGAGATCAGGGACGCTGCAATCCTGCGTGCCGGCAAACGTAAGTTCTTGAAACTAAAGAAGGTTTAGGGTAGGAATTTGAATCTACAAAGTATTATCTCAAACACTGCAATCATTTTGTTGGTGTTCTACAGCATCATCATCCATGAAGTGAGTCATGCCTTTGCCGCCTTTGCTTTGGGTGACGATTCGGCACAGCGGGCGGGGCGCCTTAGCTTCAACCCTAGAAAGCACATCGATATCTTTGGAACTGTGATTCTTCCCTTGATCCTCTATTTTAGCGCCGGTTTTATCTATGGTTATGCCAAACCCGTGCCGTTCAATCCCTACAATTTTCGAAATCTAAAGCGTGATTCCGGGCTTACTGCGCTTGCTGGTCCGGCTTCAAACATCCTCATCGCCATCGTGCTGAGTGTTATCTTCCACTTGCTGGCGGCTTTTCCGGCGCTACAGCATGTGTTGTGGTACGTAATCTTTCTAAACCTGCTTTTGGCTTTCTTCAACCTCATTCCCGTGCCACCCTTGGATGGATCCAAGGTGCTGGGTATTTTCCTCACGGATGAGGCTTATTTTAAGTGGACGGCGCAGGAACGCAAGGGGATGATCTATCTTTTTGCCTTCATTATTATTTCCAATCTCTTGGGACTCAACCTGATCGGTAAAATAGTGCTGCCTCCGGTTACTTTCATTATGCGGCTGATGGGGTTGCCGCTGTAAGCTTGCATCAGAACCTCAGCAGATAACAAACAAAATATATATATATATATATGGAGAAGATATGGACCTAAAGAAAGTTCAAAAAATGATCGCTGAAAACGAGGTGAAAGCGATCGACCTGAAGTATGTCGGCCTTGACGGCAAGTGGTATCACATCACTTTCCCGGCCAGAAGATTGGAGAACGTGCTATCTCGCGGCGTGGCCTTCGACGGCTCTTCCATCCCTGGAATGAGAAGCGTTGAAAGTGGCGATATGGTTTTGATGCCGGATATCAGCACCGCACAGATAGACCCCTTTTACGAAGTACCAACATTGCGTATGATCTGCTCTATCTGCGATGCTGATACTCGCATCGGCATAAAAAAGGATCCCCGCAGTGTGGCGCTGAGAGCCCATGAATACATGAAAAGCACCAAGATTGCGGATATATCCACATGGATTCCGGAGCTTGAGTACCATCTCTTTGATACTGTGCAGTTCTATTCCGACAGCTTTTCCAGCGGTTACAACATCACTTCCAGCGAATGTAAAGATGCTCTTCCCGAAGACTATGACGACATGGATGGTGTAAGCCGCCAGGATATTAAAGGCTACCATGCAGACACTCCCTTCGACCGGTTCTACGAGATACGTCAGGAAATGGTAGATCACATGGAAGAAGCAGGCATTAAAGTGCGCTACCATCACCATGAAGTGGGGCTTTCATCGCAACAAGAGATCGAAACAGAACTCTTGGAATTCCCCAAAATCTGTGATGATACCATGGTAATGAAGGACATCATCCGCAGAACGGCGCTGGAATATGGCCTTACCGCCACTTTCATGCCCAAGCCTGTCTTCAATCATGCCGGAAACGGAATGCACTTCCACATGATGCTGCACAAAAACGGCAAGAATATATTCTATAAAAAGGGCGGATATGCCGATCTCTCCAAAGAAGCCATCTGGTTTATCGGCGGCATCCTCTATCACGGCCGCGCCCTGGTGGCATTCACCAATCCATCCACGAACAGTTTCAAACGCCTCTTACCCGGATTTGAAGCACCGGTAAAGCTCTTCTACGGGCTTGCTAATCGCTCAGCTGCCATCCGAATTCCCAAGTATGCGAACAGCCCGGAGGAAAAACGCTTTGAATTCCGTACGGGAGACGCAACCTGCAATCCCTATCTGGCCATGAGTGCGATTCTGATGGCAGGTTTGGACGGCATTAAAAACAAGATTGATCCTAAAAAGCATAACTTGGGGCCCTTCGATGACAATGTATTTGCCTGGAGTGAAGAGAAAAAATCCAGCCTGTTGTCCATTCCCGCCAATCTGGCAGAAGCTATGCAGGCCCTGCAGGACGATCATGACTTTTTGCTGACCGGGAATGTATTTAATGAAGAGTTGATTAGTAGCCACATCCAGCTGAAACTAGCAGAACATGAGGCGATGACGGCACGTCCTCACCCTCATGAAATGATGCTATACTATAATCTGTAAAGAAATAGGAACAATACTTGCATTGAAATACTGATAAATCTAATCCAACAGAGGATAGCCAATGAAAAGATCAATAGTGCTAATACTATTGAGCCTGATGTGCGGGCTCGCTTTTAGCTCCGAAGCAGAAATATCTCCGACTTCGTTCAAATCTGCTTTTGAGATTAGCCACCGAAGTTCACAAAATATGGACTTAGAGTTTCATCTTCCACAATTTCAGGTGACACCCCAAATGGTGGGCTCTCAAAGCTTCCACCGGATAGAACTACCCGGTGCAGCTACACTGATGCAAAGTGGTATGCCTGAATTGCCCGTTATCACCACTACTATAGCTATTCCGTATCAGGGCACTGTAAATGTAGAAGTGTTATCATCAGATCAGAGTATTATCAGTGAATTCAATGCTTACCCTCTGCAACAAGGGTCGGAGCTGGAAAGCCCCAAATCCTTCATTCAAAATACACAATATTACAGCAGTGGCGGGCAATATCCCGCCGCTGCGGTTGAATACAGCGATCCCATGATCCTACGTGACTTCAGGATTATCACTCTGCAGGTGAATCCCTTTAGCTACAATGCAGAAAGCCAAGAACTTACGGTGCACAACAATATCTCTCTGCGCCTGAGTTTCGATGCTGAACCGGGAATAAACGAATTATCCGCACCGGTGCAGTATATATCTCCCGCTTTTGACAAGACCTATGCTTCGATTATTCAGAACTATGACGATTATAGAGATCTGTTGATAGCAAACACTCCACCCCGTTATCTGATAATCCATGGTCAATCCTCGGACAACCTGTTTAATGTTGCTTTGAACGCTTATGTTACCTGGAAGCGTCAAAAAGGTGCTGATGTAGATGTAGTTCCCACCGGTTCATCTGGGGCAGGATCCAATACTTCCAGCATCCAAAGCTATATTCGAGGTCGGTACAACAACCTGGAGACGCGGCCGGACTACGTGATCCTGATCGGAGATACCCAGGGCAGCTTTCCCATTCCAGCATTCACGAACAACTCCGGTGCTACCGACTATCCTTATACGCACATGAACACTGGGGATATGCTTGGCGATATCTTTATCGGCAGAATCTCTGTAGCCGACGTTAGCCAGTTTCTGGTGGTACTGAATAAGATCTATCTATATGAGAAAGATATCAATGTGGATCAGGCAGATTGGCTGAACCACATGCTCCTAGTTGGCGATAACGATCCTTCCGGAATATCAACCATGTACCTTAGTAAATACATCAAAGAGATGGCCTTGGAGGTGAATCCGGATAATACTTTCACAGAGCTATATGGCCCAACCTTCAGTGCATTTACCACAGGCATTACCACCGCGTTTAACGAAGGTATCAGCTTTTACAGTTTCCGCGGATATATAGATTTTAGTCCACCCTCTGCGGGCTCTCTGTATAATGGCCAGAAACTGCCACATGCTGTCACTATCACTTGTGCTACAGGAAACTTTGATTCCAGTAGCCCCTCTGAGACAGAGGATATGATACGTCAAGGCACCACTGCTGCCCCGAAAGGAACTGTTACTGCCATCGGTATGAGCACATCCAGCACTCACACTACATTCAACAATGTCTTGCATGGTGGTATCTTTGAGGGTATTTTTGCCCGGGATATGCGTACCATGGGTGAAGCTGCCCTACACGGCAAACTGTATATTAATCAGATCTTCGGTATTTCATCCCCATTAAACGCAGAGAAATTTGCCCACTGGTGCAACCTGATGGGAGATCCTACCATGGAAGTGTTTACGGGAATACCGGATCAATTCCAGATGCAAACCGAAGGTGAGATTCCCTTAGGACTAAAGCTTTTGGATGTGGCAATCACGGATACTCTTAGTCAAGCCCCGGTGGAGGGTGCGTCTGTAGTGCTTTCCCTAGATTCCGACATTCTTTCCCGTGGTTATACCGATGCAGAGGGCAATGTGATCCTTGTTCTTCCAGACACTATGCTTGCCGGAGAAGCCATTATTACCGTTTCCAAGCACAATTATAAACCCTTGCAACGCTATATCAATATCGTGAACGTGCCTACTCTGGTTGCAGGCAATATCGTTATCGATGACGCCACTTCCAGCTTGCCAAACGGGGTAGCCAATGCCGGTGAGACTGTGAATGCATATTTTGGACTGCGCAATACCGGGCAGGACACTATATCCGGTATTAGCGGAACCGTGACTTGCGATAGCCCTTGGATAAACATCCCGAACCCAGCCATCACTTATGGAGATATTCCCGGCGGAGCTACTTTGGACAGCACAAATCCTTTGGTGATTGAGCTTAGTCCTGCCACTCCGAACGGCACAATGCTGCGCATCCACTTGAATCTCAGTGCTGGAGAGGGAAACAGCTATCAAGTATCCGAATTCATCTCTGTACAATCTCCAGTTATCGAGGTATCCACGCAGACAATTTTCGGAGACATGGATGCAGATACCGATTCTGCGGCTCCCCTCAGCCCTGAAGACGGGATACTCGATCCCGGAGAAATGGCTCAATTGGTTTTGGGATTGAGCAATGCAAGTACGGTACCAGTCACTGGTCTTTCTGCCAAGCTCTACACCCGCAACGACTTGCTATCTGTGCAAAGTGATCTGGCTGAAGTAGGCGATCTCAGCGAAACCGGACAGATCAATACAGTCACTTTCTCAGTCTGGCTCAGGCCACAAACCCTCGTTGGAATGCAAATTCCCCTCTATGTGAAACTATATAATGATGCTGGATTTGAGCAGATCGTGGATTTCAGTATTACAGCGGGTAGTCCTGATTCGGACAATCCTCTGGGTCCGGATGAATACGGTTATGTGATCTATGATGATACCGACGGCGCACCCGACGAAATTGCGGGATATAACTGGGTATCGATCTCCCCGAATAGTGGTGGCTTTGGTACTCCTCTGCCTATCTCCGACATTCTCAATGGTTCTGATGAAGGTGATCAAGTGGGAGCCCAATCTCTGGCAGTAGTAGATTTGCCCTTCCCCTTCCGCTTTTATGGCAAATACTATACTCAGATTACTGTTTGCTCAAACGGCTTTATCGCTTTGGGTGTAACCGAGAACGCCGAATTCCGTAATTTCCGTCTGCCCGGCGCTATGGGTCCCAGCCCGATGATTGCCCCCTTCTGGGATGATCTCGCTACTCACTCAGGAAGCGGGATATACACCCTCTTCGACCGTCGTAACCATGCCTTTATAGTTGAATGGAACAACCTCCTAAACGGAGGTAATGGTACATCTCCAGAAACCTTCCAGGTGATCCTGTATGACCAATCCGTATATAACACCAGTTTGGGCGACGGCCCCATCAAATTCCAATATCATACTTTTAATAATGTGGATTCGCAATCCGGCTCAGAGCACGGCAACTATTGCACCATAGGAATTGAAGATCACACCGGTACCCGCGGCTTGGAATATACGTTCAACAACACTTACCCTCAAACCTGTGCTCCGCTGAGCAGTGGAAAAGCACTGTTCATTTCCAATGTACCCACATATTACGAGGCTGCAAACTTGTTAATAGCAGAGACTTATACCACAGACCCGAACAATGTGATTGAACCCGGAGAGTTCGTGAATATGGGCATCCTGCTGGAAAACACCGGAAACATCATAGCTGAGGACATTATGGCTACTTTGAGTACGGACAGCCCCTATATAAACTTTATCAACGCCAGCTCGGACTATTTTCCGCTACAGCCGGGAGAAAACGGTGTAAACCGCTACGCCTACAGATTTACTGTAAGCGAAGACTGCCCTTCAGATGAGCTGATTAATTTCAACTTACATGTACAAACCGATGAAGCGGAATGGAACCATGCCTTAAGCATCAGGGTGGAAGCGCCCAAATTGCGTTATCACTCTTATATGATAAACGATTACCATGCCAATTTCGATGGTGTGATCAATCCCAGCGAAGCAGTGCAACTGATTGTGAACCTGCAAAACACAACCGACGTACAGGCTAGCGAGGTCACAGCAACTCTGACCAGCGAAGTACCAAATCTGGTAATAGGCAATCCCCATATTTCCGGTATCAACGTCGGTGCCAATCAGATCATGCAATTGGCCTTCAATCTGGATTTCAGCGGGGTTGATACATCTCTGGAAAACATACCGCTAAACTTCAGTGCTTATCCCCTGGGAGGAGAAGGTGCGGAAGCACAGTTGAATCTGCCTTTCAATCAACCCAATGTGGCACAAAATTTCGATTTCAGCAATGGCAATTTCGTTTCTGAGACTGGCTGGACCTGGGGAATTCCCCAAAACGTGGAAGCCCACAGCGGCAGCAAGGTATGGGGCACCAACCTTCAGGGACAGTATCCGATCAACGTTCAATACCATCTCTACACTCCCCGCTATACTCTGGAAACGGGGAGCCAGCTAAGCTTTATGCACTATTATGGCACCGAACCCGATTTCGACGGAGTGAACCTTGCCATATCCACAAATAACGGTAATAGCTGGACTATCCTGACACCTGCAGGAGGATACGACAACACCGCAATAGTGGGATTGAACATGGAAGCAGGTTGGACCGGCAACAGCAATGCCTGGGTGCCAGCAACCTTTGACCTGAGCGCTTACGACAACCAAGAGGTTATGTTCCGTTTCCGTTTGGGCTCAAATGGTGCCACCAACGGCATCGGCTGGTATATAGACGACTTCTTGCTTACAAATGTGAATCTGAAAACCGGATTCCTGTATGGTTCGCTATCTGCCAGTTCCGGACTCGATCCCGCCAAAGCTACCGTGATGTCCACGAGCAGATATGCCACCAGACCCAATTCTGATGGTAATTACAAGCTCTTCCTACCCAATGGAACTCACTCGGTTTCGGCCTTAATGGAACATCACCAAAGTTCAAACTACAATAACTTCCAAATCTCGCCCGAGAACCCGGTCGTAAGCACGGACTTCGTGCTAATCGACCTGCCGGGAGTAAGTGAATTGGATTACGAGCTCAGCGAAAACTCGGTGGATTTGGAACTTTCTTGGCAAGCTCCGGTGGATCCGGTTCTGAGCATTAGCGGATACAGAGTATACAAACGCTTCAATTCCGGTCCCTTCGAACTGGTTCAGGAGTCCTCTGCTATGTCATTCAGCGAATCCCGTCCTCAGATCGGTTATTACTATTATTACGTGTGCGCCGTCTATGCTGGCGAAGAAGGGACTCCTTCTCAGACCTTGCTGATCGGAAATCCCTATTCCGACACTCAGGAAAACGAGAGTCCCTCACTGGTTACCGGTCTTGCGGGGAACTATCCCAATCCCTTCAATCCCACTACCACCATCGCTTTCAGCCTGGCTGAAGCGGGTCCCGCAAAGCTGTTTATCTACAACATCAAGGGACAGTTGGTACGGCAATTGGCAAATAGCGATTTCAATGCCGGCAAACACTTTCTAGTGTGGGACGGCCGTGATAACGGTGGGCATCCGGTATCTTCCGGATTGTACTTCTACCGCTTGTCAGCAAGAAACTACAGCAAGACCCGGAAGATGATCCTGATGAAATAGTATCAACCCTCCATAATACACAGCCCCGGATGCTAATTACGGGGCTTGTTTACTTTTACGCAGCAAAGTGGAAGCGCCGTCTCTCTCGCCTCTCTGTACTTTGAGCAGTGCCGAAGCAGATATCAAGGTGTTATCATGCTGTCGTCACTCGATGATCACCCGATGATATCCCGATCGGCACAGCTCGAAATTCACAGTGTGACATCTGTTAATATCCCATATTTCAATGAGATCAACCAGTGAATTCTGTTGACAAGTTCTAAAGCTAATTTATGCTTGAATCTCTGATTTGGGATAAAAGGAAGAACTATGAAAAAATACATAATTCATTCGGCTGATATTCTCAGTTTTGATCCTCAAAAACCCTATCTGACGGATCACGCTCTGATGGTGGAGAATGGCAGGATCGCCAGGATCGCACCATATTCGGAGCTGAAAGATGAGAATTGTGAACACATCGATGCTTCGGGCAAGATTCTAATGCCTGGCCTGATCAATGCCCACCATCACTTCTATTCCACCTTCGTGACGGGATTGGGAAAAGCATCGCCCTCCAAAGATTTCAACGAAGTATTGAACAATCTCTGGTGGCGGCTGGATAAACAACTGATGCTGCGCGATACCTACATCAGCGCTGAGATATCGGCCATCAACTCCATCCGCAAAGGAACAACCACCATCATCGACCATCACGCCTCTCCCTACCACATTACCGGATCTCTTTCCGAGATTGGTAAAGCAGTCAAAGATATTGGCCTGAGGGCAAGCCTCTGTTATGAAGTATCCGATCGAGACGGTATCCAGCGCAGAGATGAAGGCATCGATGAGAACCTGAGTTTTATCCAAGACTATAGTGGAGATACTGATCCTCAATTGAAAGCATTGTTCGGGATGCATGCCGCCTTCACGCTGAGTGACGAGAGTTTGGATAAAATCGCCAGTTTAGTGGCCGAGACGTCTTGCGGCACCCATATCCATGTGGCGGAAGCCCAAAGCGATCAGCGCTACAATATCGAGCATTATGGTAAACGTGTAGTGGAGCGTCTGCGGGATTTTGGGCTCATCAACAATCGCAGTATACTGGCGCATGGCGTACACCTGAATCCCAAAGAAATGATGATCGTAGCTGATCTGGGAGCGGCGATTGTCACCAATCCGCAATCGAATCTGAACAACGCTGTGGGTATTGCCGATGTGTGTAAAATGAGCGAATTGGGCATCAAAGTAGGACTGGGAACGGATGCTATGACGGTGAATATGCTGGAAGAACTGCGCGTGGGATTGTGGGCTCAGCATCTCAAGCAGGAAAATCCCAGTGCCGGCTTTATGGAGATGGCCTCTACCCTGCTTTTTAGTAATCCTGCAATCGCGCAGAAGTACTGGGGAAAAGGTCATGGAACACTATGCGAAGGCGCAAATGCGGATATGATCCTGGTGGATTACGATCCCCACACACCGCTAAATGCCGAAACCTGGATTGGCCATGTGATCTATGGCATTT
>Ga0172378_10006197_pt1 | contig 11178 bp, 11 predicted proteins | sample GrowelOW332metaG_FD_119755 | JGI IMG/M metagenome (GOLD analysis project Ga0172378, IMG submission 119755) | Groundwater microbial communities from an aquifer near a municipal landfill in Southern Ontario, Canada - Pumphouse #3_1 metaG | ecosystem: Environmental > Aquatic > Deep subsurface >... | reverse complement strand
CCAAATTAGAAGGCAGAATGAAAGCAGAAACTTTAACAAGTCAGTTCCTACAACTCCAACAAAGAAAAATACAATCAAACCAAGGATTAACCCGTATATGGTCAGTTTTAATAATTGCAATATATAATATAAGATTTTCATAGATCAACGTTTTATCAAGAGATAATCATTATTATTTACAAAGTAATTCAAGATATCATCTTCCGTATATAATTCATTAATTGAAATCTGTAAACCATGCACACTTTTAATGATATCTTGCTTTGTTAGAAGGTTTGTTGCCGTTGGAAGGATGTTTTCATACCTTTTCTTCCGTTTTGAACTGTTCTCTTTCAAAGCATTATAAAAGAGAATCATATAAATTGGTTCTTCTGGTGAATTTAAAGAAAGGAGAAATCCATGTTTTCTATCACCGGTTTGTTTCATCCTTCCTCCTGCTACCATCCAGGATATAGACATATCTACGTATTTAAGTTCTGGATCTATAGAGAGAAGTTCTTTTCGAAGTTGATCGCGAAAAATAGGAAGACCGACTTCGTGATTTATTCGCCACTTATTCCATGTCTTTGCAATGTCTTTTGCTGTTTGTTGAAAATCATTTGTTCTCATATCTTTATTCTTTTGAGTGTTTCTTTATTACCTTTTAGATGTAAAGTCTTCATAATCGTTTGTTTTTAAATGAATTATTTGGTTTATTATTACAATATAAAAATATAAAAATTATATGTTTTATCAAAATAAAAAGAGGAAATTCTTTTGTGAAAATACTCTTTTTAATGATTTTTAAGATATAAATTAAACCACTTCAATCAATTCAAATTCATAGTTTTTTGAAAACTTAAAACGAAATGTCTTCAATTGATTAAAATAACTTTCAATCTCACTCTGTCGAAAAATATCTGTTTGTTGAAAAGGAAGAAAATTCTTATTCTGAAACAATGTATCTGTTATGTCCTTTCCAACAATTGTATAATAATCAATTCCATGTATTGTCGGAGTTACATAACTGTCATAAAGAATATAACGACAAGTCTCTTGATATTGATTAGGATGGAATATTTTTATGATGTGAATATCGTTTACAGCAAAATACTGTAATATCTGTTCAATTTTCTTTTCATCTTCACTTCTTGTTATCATATCATTACTTCTTTTAGTTTCTTTTCAATCACATCACAAAGTTCCGGATTATCAAGTAATGTGAGTCTTGAATTTTCTTCACCTTGACCAAGTTTTGTATCTTCAAATGAAAACCAAGATCCCGATTTCTTGATCACATTCCATTCAACCCCAAGTTGAATCAACTCTTGCTCCCTTGATATTCCTTCACCGAAAACAATTGCAAAACGACATTCCCGAAAAGGCGGTGCAGTCTTGTTTTTAGTTACCCGAACACGAACTTGATTTGAAACAGATGTTCCCGCAGAATCTTTATTGGTTGCAGTCCTTCTTATTTCTAATCGCATTGAGGCATAATATTTCAAAGCATTACCACCGGTTGTAACTTCCGTCGGACCAAACATAACACCGATATTATCCCTTAACTGATTAGTAAAGATAACAGTACAGAATGATCTTGAAATCTTAGAAACAAGTTTACGCATCGCTTGAGACATTAATCTTGCTTGTAATCCCATTTTTGTTTCACCAAAATCCCCTTCAAGTTCTGCTTTAGGAATTAATGCTGCAACAGAATCAACAATAATCAAAGCAACTTCTCCTGAATCAATTAAGTTTTCTACAATTTCAAATGATTGTTCACCATTATCAGGTTGAGAGAAAAGGAATAAAGAATCATCTTTGATATTGATCCCTAAACATTCAGCATAGAAAGGATCAAAGGCATTTTCAACATCTAAATAAGCACAACATTTACCAACAGCTTGGGCCTCTTTGATAGCATGAAGACATAAAGTACTCTTGCCACTCGATTCGGGACCGTATATCTCAACAATCCGACCTTCTGGCCATCCACCACCAGTGACGTAATCTAAACCAAGAGATCCTGTTTTGAATCTCTTCAAGTCAAGAACAGAAGATTCATCAAAAGTCATTATTGTACCTTTTCCGAATTTCTGTTCTATTCCTGCAAGGGCTTTTTTAAGTCCGTCTTTCATTTTTGTTGATTACGTTTAGCAAGTCTTTCTCGTAAAGCATTCCGATCAATTACTTGACTTCGTTGTTCTGGTTCCGGAGTTTCTGTTGTTTCTTCTAAACTATCATCAGCATCAAATGGAAGATCTCCATTCGCAACTTCAGGTTCTGGATCTTGTTTCTTTGTTTCAGAAACAGTACCACCCGTTAAAGCATTCTCAATTGCTAAAATAATTTGATCTTCTGTCATGGCTGCAATAACTGTTATCTTTAAGTTATTTCCACGAATGAATTCTTTCAGTTCTTTACGATTAAGTGAATGCAAATCCAATTCCGGTTCTTCATCATCTTCTGATTCTGAACCTGTTTGAGTTGTTTTTGTACTATCTCCAAACGGAAGATCGCCATCACCACTTGGTTCATCCTCATAATAAGCTTGTATCTCCTCAACAGTATCAAGAAATTCTTCAATTTGAAAAACTCCATATCCATGCTTTTCATCAAAATACTCAAGAGCTTCAAGTGCGCGTTCAAAATCTGATTTTTTATAGGAACCAATAAACATACTTTTCAGGGAAGGAAGTTCTGATAAACGTTCAAGAACTGCATCCGGAACACGTTGTGAATCCCTGAAAGACTCAATAGATTTAATAAGATCTTGACCTTTCAACCCTTTTGTTACAGGTTCACGTTTCTTTAATATCTTTTCAATTTTATTATCTTTTCCTCGCTGTTTGATAATGATCAATTCAACACCTTCATCTGGATCAGAGAAAGAATCAGTCATAATCGGTTCTGATGAACCTTCATCGATATTTAATTCTTCCATACGATCCCTATCACCACGATACAATTCAAGTTGACCAAGAGCATCCGGCTCAATTGAATTCTTAGTTGCATAACAAACATAAGATTGACTTGATAATATTCCGTTTACCCATTTGTTATCTTTTGCCCGATAACCATTCACTGGAGCAAGTATTTTATCACGTTCTTTTTTATCTTGAATCTCACTAAAATACTTATCCCTTACAAAACGAATATATTCATTAGTAAGATCCTTTTCAGTTCCGCCATGAACACGTGAATCAAAAATAGGACGATCTTTACGTTCAAACTTACCTGTACCTTTATTATCAGAATCTAATTCCTCAACTAATACGGGTAACCAATAAACCACTTTGGGTTGCCAACTTGGATCCTCAGGATTGTGAGGCGGCATAATACGGAAATAATTAGTACCTTCATCAATCGTGTGATAATCACCATAAGCTCTTTTTGTTCTTACTTTGTCTTCAACTTCTTGTTGTGCAGCCTTATTAGCTTCAATTTTAGCTGCTTTGTACTTTGATCTGTCAAATGTCATTTTAATTTACTTTTTACAGGCTCATCACCTTTGTTAATACAATTTTTTAAATCCTTTATAATCTTTATAGCATTCTTTTGAATTTCTTCAAACCTTTCAATATATTCTTTAAGACTTGTTATATCAGTATCTTCGAGTTCATAATCTCCAATTATACGAACTACATCTTTTAATGATAAACCAAAAGCAACGGGTGAAGAAACAGATTCTCCTTTTCTAGTTACTGACTTCTTGCAAAGGTCCCATAAAAATGGACAGGCTGGTACCTGTTGAATAAAAAAGTTTTGAGATAAGTCTATCTGCATTTTATAAATTCTTTTTCAATTTAGTGATTGTAATTGTATTCACAACACCGTTCATTAAATCATCAAACAATTCATCTGGGGTTACCGGTTTCAATAAGTGGTTGAGTTTTTCACATTTATCTCTTACTGCCCAATACATAGCATCAATATAAGCATAATTCTTTTCTTCTTGAATGACTTTCTTTCTGAAAGCAATTACCTCAGGATCCTCAGTAACTGCTGATTCTGTTGCCGAAACAGTTGGTTTTGAAATTCCAAGTTGTATAAGTTGTTTAGAATGGTAAGATAGTTTTTGTGCTTCAAAGACTTTTAACCCCAAACGTTCTTCTTTCACTTTTGCTTCGGCATCAGCTCGTAATAAACCGACTTTGTTCAATAAAGCTGGTGCTGTAACCATTTCTCCAAACAAATTATAATATTGTATCTGACACAGGGAATCGATATCAATATCTGTATCCCATTCGTTTGCTTTCATATGAATCATACACTTATCTGTATGGATTACATAGACATCTTTTTTTTCTTGATCTTTCTTAGTTGCCATTTTAATTAGGTTGTTTTATTTCGAATAAATATATAAAAATTATATGTAATAATGAATGATTTATTTGTGATTATTTTAAAGTTAAGAGTTCACAATCAAAATCTGATACTGAATAAATTTCATTCTGATGTGACCAATTATTATAAGATAAAATACCTTTACCGATAAAAAGTGAACCTTTACCAGCATCTTCAGACTGAATATAGCTCTTATATTTTGACCAGTTATCATATCCACGAATAGTAAAACAAGTCACTTCATAATTGTTCTCTAAGATCAATTTAGCATAGTCTTCACCACTTGAACTTGTTCTTGTAATGATATCTTGAATAACTCCAGCAACAACAACGTCGGACTTTTTACGAAAAATATTATTTTCACATTGCATATGGTTTACCTCATCGAGCGAAACATATTTCATATCTTTCCAATCCGGATTGTCAAAAACAAAATCACTATAATTGAAAAAGGCAAGATCAGAAACATTCTTTTGTAACAACTGCCACCACCAAGTACATTCTGTCAATCCTTTTTTTATAGCATTTTCAAAAAAATCAGTCTTCGTAGGTTTGAATTTAGCCCATAAACGGTATCCCTTAATTAATCGTATACGATCTGTGGGATGAGTGATATTTTCAATATCATCAAATGCCCCTGCATAAATCAAATTTTCAACAGCTAATTTGTTGACTTTTGATTTTGGTACACGACTGAGAAATTCCTCAAGTGAATAAAAAGGACCATTCTTTCTTCTTTCTTCATAAATAGCAATGGATGCAACTCCACCACATTCACTTACTCGATTCAAAGACCAATAAATTTCATTTTTACGATAATCAGATGTAAATTGTAAACCAGCAACGTTGATATCAGGTGGAACGATACGTATTCGATCATTTTTAGAAAGTTCAGCAATAAATTGCGTAATATATTCATCAGAAGAAAGTGAAAATGCAGCAGTCCAAAATTGTATTGGATATCTATATTTTAAATATTGTGAAATATAAGCAGTTATGGCATAAGCAACGGCATGTGACTTATTATAGCTGTAACGACAAAATTTAGCCATCTGATCCCATAATGTATTCAAAGAATCTTCTGAGTTTCCTAATTTCATTCCATTCTTAACAAATTGATCATGGAATCCTTGCAAATACTTATAATTAAGTTTACCCATTGAACGTCGAACATCATCTGCTTCAGACATAGTCAATCCACCAATTTTTTGAGTTATCTGCATTATCTGTTCTTGATAAATCAAAATTCCACGTGTTTCTCTTAATATCTCTTCACATCCCGGAAAATATTCTTCTTCTTTTTCTCCCTTCTTTACCTTAACATAATCCGTATGAAAACCATTATCCATTGGACCGGGACGAATAATAGCATTTATAAGTGCTAACTCCAATACTGATCTTGGTTGGGCTTGTTGTGTATAGTTAGTAAGAGTTGCAGACTGAAATTGAAAAACATCGCTGCTTTGACCATTGCAGAACATATCCATTACTTCTGGTACATCCAACGGAACAGTAAAAACATCCAAATCTTCATTCAATTGTTCCTTTACAAGTTTTTGTATCATTGAAAACTTAGCAAGTTGAAGGATTCCCAAGATATCTTCTTTTAAAAAACCAGCTTTTTCAATCAAGTCTCCAGTCCATTCAGACACAAGTATTTCATGTCCTCCGCCTCCGAATTTATTTTTTGGCATCATACCTGTACGAATTGGAAGGGTATCATAAATAGAATAATTCTCTGGTAGAATAACAGTTGCACAAGCATGTATCCCGACAGATCGTTCTTGACCCATACATTCTATAATGAATTCCACAAGTTCCGGATATTGCATTACAAATTCCTTAACATATTGATTTTGTGCGGCTTGTTTAAAGATCTCAGTCCAATGCATCACCTTTCTTCCGTCCAAAGAGGTCCAATCCATTATTTTCACTAATGTGTTGATTGTTTTTGAATCAATATTCAACATACCTCCCAAATCACGTAATGAAGATTTTAACTGCAATGTTCCATATGTACCAATAGAACAAACACGATCCGTACCATATCTCTCTTCCATATAAGACTTTACTTCTTCCCTTCGATCTGCAGCAAAGTCCATGTCAATATCTGGAAGTGAAATTCTTTGGTATTCTTTTGTTGTTTCCTCATTGATACTTACAACTTCATAACTTAGTGGTTTGTTTTTAATTTCACTAAAAAGATCTCTATATCGACCGTTAATCAGTTTATCTCCGACTTCAAGTTTTGAAACTACTTTTATTTCACGATCTTTACCATTATCAATATAAACTTCTTCTTTTCCTTTTAATCTTAAATCAATATCATCAGAAAGTTTAATATTATAGTAAATTATTTCTTTCCATTCTCCAAGACGTCCTGGATTCAGGAAACGTTCAAAAAATAACCCCCATTTAATCGGATCCACTTTTGTGATGCCAATTAAAAAGGAAATCAATGAACCAGCTGCCGATCCACGTCCTAATCCAACCAAAATATTATGTTCATTAGAATATCTAACTAAATCCCACAATACCAGAAAATAATCAATAATATGTCCACTTTCTATAACTTTGAATTCATATTCAATTCTATCTTGATATTCTTTTTCTTGTTTAGGAAGAAAGTTTTGTTCTTTTTTGTATCGATTAAATCCTTGTTGAATCAAATATTTAAACATTTCCTCATTCGTAGCATACTGCTTTTGTTCACTATCAGTCATATGGTACTGAGGTAAATGCCAATCTTCAACTGATATTAAAAAATAACAACTATTTGATATTTTATTTGTGTTTTCAATTGCTACGGAAAGAAAATCGACACAATCGTTTGGATCAGAAAATAAAGTATCATATGAATCCAAAACTTCATCAAGTGAATAAAAGTGTTGTGGAGAAGTGTAATAATTTTTTGGAAGTTTTCCCAAATCATTAAGCATTCGATGAAACTCTTTTTGTTCTGGTTCAAGATAATGTGAATCAATAATCAAAACTGGAGAAACATCAGATGACATCCATTCTTTTAAACGTAAAAGATATTCTTTGTCACTTTCATCTGAAAGAAATTCCAAGCAACCAACCTGATAATAAACATCAGTAAATGATTTTTTGATTTTGTTTACTATCAATCGATCATATTTTAATTGAGATGGGTCAAAAACAAAAACCAAACCTTCACTACAATTAAGTAAATCCGGAAGATCAATATAGGGTTGTTCATTCAAAACTTTCACAAAGGAATTAATCACACAGAGGTTCTTCCAGCCAATTTCATTTTTTGCATAAACTTTAAATCCCCAGCCACCCCGTTCAAGTTTAACTTCATAACTTGCACCGATGATAGGTTTTATGTCTTTCTTCTGACATTCCACTTGGAACTTCAAAACTCCACCAAGTGTATTTTTTTCACAAATTCCTAATGTCTTGATCCCTAGAAACTTTGCTTTCTTACACCATTCATCGTATTGGAATAACCCATTTAAAACTTCATGTGAACTATGTACACCAAGATAGGACCATTCCATAAGTGGTTCCTGAACGCCTTTATATTTTAGTATGTTTACATTGTTTTGAGCATTTCCAATAGTTCCAAAATGCTCAAAAATTGTCAAATCTGAATAGAAATAATTAGTACCGAATTGATAGATTAAACACTTAATTTCACCCTGATCCAGGATTTCTTTTTCTTCATCTGTTAGGATAGGACACATTGATGAATCAAAAAGTTTATCATCAACACCTTCTATATACAAACACTTACCTAGATCCGGAATCTCATAAACCTTGTCTAAAAGCTTTTTCCATCCGAATACATATCGATCTAACCATTTATCAATATTCATATCGATCCTCCCATATAGAGACTAAAATCTGTATAATTTACCATTTTACAATTTGTAATCAATTTCACGAAAGAATTGTTCAACCCGCATCTCAATATCACCAGTTAAATATCCGAATTTTGTTTTCGGAAAGAGATTTCGCAAATAAATATTTGATCTTATTTCTTTATAAAATTCCAAAAATAAATCATTGATTTCAGTTCTCCAGTTTTCACTTGTTGATCTTACACCATCATCTTCAATTTTGAATTCAGGTTGAATAAGTAAAACATGAGTATATTGACTTAAGATTTTTTGTAAAAGAACAAAAACAATATATAACACTTCATCTTTTACTTGTTTATGATTGAATGCAGAAATTGTATAGATGTATGTATCAAAAATTGATCGATCTGAAATTAAATGTTTAGACTTATCAGACTCAAGATATAAGCGAACATCATTTGATGCGATATATAATTGTGTCATCTCATCCCCATTTTCATTTATTTTTAAGCCAATATCAGGAAGTGTACGAGCTGAAGAGTGCGGAAAGCAAAAACTATCCAACCTATCATACTCAAAAAGCTTTTCTTTTAAAGCCTTCAATAAAGTAGTTTTACCAACACTTTGTGCACCTACAATAGCAACAACCTTCCTATTTTCCATTACAAAAATTCTTAAAATGTTCCAAATTCCAATCCAATAATCCGAAGTCAATTTTTTCTGAATCGTAATCAATTAAATCAGCACACTTGATTGACTCCTTTTTACACAAACCTTTTTTGGTATCATATCGAATATTTTTTATAGCATGAATTACAGGATTAGAAGTGTCAACAGAGTCAATCAGTTCATTAAAATCCTTATTCTTCCCATAAAAAGCAAATTCCTGCGGTAAAGAGCATCCAAGAAGGTGTATCTTTTTCTTTTTTATAGGAAGTTCCCAATCTCTCAAAGCTTTTAAAAGTGATTGACGCCCAAACATATCTCTATATTCCTTTGATAAAAACCGATCAAAAATTGATTGGTGAAAACTGGCACTATCACATGAAATACCTATTTTTACAATATGATCCATTTTACAAAGTTCACTGTAGCAATAAAGCATTTCACTCTTGGTCTTGCCTTGAATAACGCCTATAGCCTTTAACTTGTGTTGCTTACAAAAATAAGACCAAAGCTGTATATTTTCAAGTGTCCTTATACAGTTATTCAAAACATCCGGAATAATAAAATAGGTAGGACGTAATGTCAAAATCCACTTTCTATAAGATTCTTCATTGTAAGATTTACCAAGTTCAAAAACTGAATTATCGAGAATTACTTCACGACCTTTTTTTAAACTTTCTTCAAAGAATTGATAATATTCCGGATGAGTTTCAAACAGATGCACAAGAGCATAATCATAATCAGTCTTACACTGTATATAGGGCATAAGACTGATCGGAGACTCATGAGCTATCTTCATTTCACCATCTCCTTTTCTTTCTTCTTTTCGTAGGCTTTGATTGTATCGTAGATATTAGTTTGATCCCAACCGGTATTCACCCGAATCTCCCTAACCGTCCACCCTGCATCATAAAGATCACGGGTTCTTGAAGCCCTTGTTTCTTCCTTTGCAACAATCGACTTAGCATTGTCGTCAAATTCTCGAACCTCCTTGTTACGATCAGTAGCTATCCGAGCTGCTGTAACAACTTTCTTTTCATTTTGTTTTACAACTTCTTCCTTCTTCTCCGCAGCACGTTTTGAAATCGTAACAATCTTCTTCAATTCATCATTGGAAAGTTCTTCAAACTCTTTATCCCCAACAAGGTCAGCAAGAGCTTTGACTTTCTTCTGATCATTCTCGGTACAAATTACCTCATATCCTTTTTCCGCTTTTTCTTCAAGGACTTTACGATCCTCATCTTGTTCCCACTTAGAAGTATCCTGATTACGAAGTTTCAAGGTTTCTATCGCATTCTTTTTTTCTTCCTCATTAAAAGAAGAAGCATTTAACTTCGCAATTATCACTGCTGAAGCCATCTTTTTTAAATCCATTGCCATTTTGATATATGTTTTAATTGTTTTATTTAACAATATAAAAATATAAAAATTATATGTTTTATCAAAATAAAAACACTTAAAAATTTAGTACTTAATGATTTTTAAGTATGATTTAATGAAGTGAAGAAATCATTTGATAAAACTCATCTCGTGCTTTATCTGTATTATCAAGAAAGAAACCAGAAAGTTTAGCAGTTTTCATCATAGAATCTTGTTCTACTCCCCGCATCTTTACACATGTGTGAGTTGCTTCAATATAAACAGCTATTCCAAGATTATCAACTAACATTTGATTTAAGTAATCATGTATTTGTGTCGTGAGTCTTTCTTGATTCTGCGGACGACGTGAAAACCAATCAACAATACGATTAAGTTTAGAAAGACCAATTATTGATGGTCCAGGAAGATATGCAACATGACACTTACCATAAATAAAGGCCATATGATGTGCACAAAGAGACTTTACATCGATATTTCCTTGAAAAACCAGTCCATCATATTTATTATCGCCTTCATTGGGAAAAACTGTTATTTTTGGGGGATCGGAATAAGTGCCTCGACCTATTTCTTCAGTCATCATTTTTACTACACGCCTCGGCGTATCTTGCATATTAGGATCATTATCGATATCATATCCCAATGACCTTAAAAATTCTCCGTATAAAAGTTCAGCATTTCTGCAGCGTTGTTGCAAACTATTTTTTAAATGTTTATTATCATTTTGTCCTGATAATATATTTTGATAGTCTATCCCACTATCAGATAATTCCCTTACTATCTTCATTCTTATTTTATTTTTTTACCAACCACCTTCTTCTTGAAATTCATAACAAATCTCTTGCATATATAGTTCATGCAAATATTTCGATTTATTATAAAGTCCCTCAAGACTATACTTTCCTAATTGAAAAACTTCTTCCCTTGTCAGATCTTTGTCTGATTTTTTTAAGAGGTTTTCCGCCTCTTTTTGCGTTAAATT
>Ga0172378_10006195_pt1 | contig 11181 bp, 9 predicted proteins | sample GrowelOW332metaG_FD_119755 | JGI IMG/M metagenome (GOLD analysis project Ga0172378, IMG submission 119755) | Groundwater microbial communities from an aquifer near a municipal landfill in Southern Ontario, Canada - Pumphouse #3_1 metaG | ecosystem: Environmental > Aquatic > Deep subsurface >... | reverse complement strand
TTTTATATGCTGTTCTATTATTTCTCGCTCGTGTCCGAGAATAGTATACACCTTCTCAATTCCAAGCTCCAGAGTCTTATCTAGGACATGATCAATAAGCGACTTTCCTGCCATAGGATGTAATACCTTTGGTAGATTGGACTTCATCCTAGTTCCTTTACCTGCGGCCAATATTACAGCTGCAAAATCAGACATGAATTTTCCCCCAAACTAAAAATCATTTATTTTTAATATGTAAAATATACAAACAGTATTTTACTATTTATTATTTGGTTTTTCTAGTAAAATATCCTATTCATCTTTAACTGGAGCATGACACTCTATCAATTTTTTTAGATTATTGATTACATATTAAATATCAACATTACTATACTATAACAAGCTACTGTTTAATTGCAACCTATTTGAATTATCCACAAGTGAAAAAATTATTATTTTTCAATAAAAGAGGACACCGGATACAATCTTATCCTATGTCCTATCTGTAAAAGAAAACGTCTATACTACTTTATACTATTACATCAATAAATGTATGATTTGTTTTCATGCCGCATATTAGAGGCAAGTTTTTTCAAATTCCACTAAAACTCTTGACTGAATTTTTTCCCTTGCTGCAGATGAAATCGGATGGGCTATATCTCGAAAATCGCCTTCGGACGTTTTTCTGCTAGGCATTGCTACAAATAATCCGTTTGTTCCTTCAACAACTTTAACATCGTGAACTACAAATTCATTATCAAATGTTACTGAAACTACAGCTTTCATCTTACCCTCGACATTTATTCTTCTTAATCTGATATCTGTAATTTCCATTATCAATCACTACCTTCCGTTTTGTACTAAAACTCACTTATTTCATTCTATATATAGAGAGAAATTCCTTCTAAAAATTCAAAATATACATATTTTTTTTGTAAATATTTACTATTTCAACGCTTTGATAATTGCTTTTCCTAATACATAATCAATTTCTTGTAATTGAAGTAGTGCCTTATAATTATCTACAAGTCTATCTCTATCTGAAATTGCCTCTTCCATCAAGATTCCAAGACCTACAACCTCAGCCTCAAATTCTTCCATTAAACTTATAATACCTTTAGCTGTGCCTCCAGCTTTCATATAATCATCTATTATTAATACTTTCCTGCCTTTTTCGAGAGCTCTTCGATTCAATGACATAGTCTGGATTCTTTTGGATGACCCTGAAATATAATTAATACTAACAGAAGACCCTTCAGTCACTTTATTTCCATGACGGATTACTACGGAAGGAATTCCTAACGCATCCGCTGTCATCAAAGCAAGTGGAATACCTTTAGTCTCAATAGTAACAATAGTTTCTGGTTTTTTGGAACGAAATTCTTCTGCAAAAATAAGTCCCAGAGGTCGAACAAATTCGGGATTAAATAGTATATCAGTCATATATAAAAAGCCACCTGGTAGTAGCCTTTGACATAAACTAAATTTTTCAGCCAGCTTATCTAAAAAAGCTACCGACTCATCTTTATTTATACCCGGCAAGAATTTCACCCCACCTGCAGCTCCAGATATTGTTTCCAGAAAACCTCTCCCTGAATACCTCAAGTTATCTCTAACTGCAACTAAATCCTCGCTAATAGTGGATTTCGCAGCACTAAATTTTTCTCCAAAATAGTTCAAGGCTATTAACTCATTAGGTCGAGATAACAGTATTTCCGTTATTGCTACAATTCTTTCTGTTTTCTTCATACCCTATCTCTCTATCCCTTTATTTTTCTTTTTCATTATTATCGCTCATAGCTTCAAACATAATGTTTGCTGCAGTTTCTATATGCGTTCTAGCAAGATTTTGAGCTTCCTCCCCATCATGCCTAGCTATAGCATCAACCAGTTCCCTATGCTCTTGAATCGCATCTTTGGCCCGACCTGGAACAGCAAGTGATGTGGTTCTAAATCTCTGAATTTGTTCTCTTAAATTAGCAAGAATCTGGATTAACCTCTCATTCCGACTAGCCTTATACAACAAGGCATGAAAATCCGTATCAGATTCAACCATTTCTTCAACCGTTTCAGGTTCCTTTTCATAGTAAAGTGCCCTTTCCATCTGATCGATTTCTTCCTCAGTTACTTTTTGAGCAGCTAGTCCTGCTGCCAAAGCTTCTAAAGTTGCCCTGATTTCAAAAACATCTTTCACATCCTTATGAGATACCCCAGCAACATAAGCTCCTTTTCTAGGAATCATTACAATAAATCCTTCAAGTTCCAGTTTTCGAATTGCTTCTCTGACTGGAGTACGGCTTACCCCCATTTCTTCAGCAAGTTGTATCTCCATCAACCTTCCACCTGGTTCAAGAACTCCACTTATGATTGCCTCTCGCAAGGCTTCTAACACAATTTCACGAAGTGGTTTATAGCTATCAAGTTTTACAGGAACTAAACGTCTTTCCATTTCAGTTATCTCCTTCACTCTTAAATTATATTGCCACCAATTGATTTAACTAGCCACAAATTATTAAACCCCTCTTTTTTTAAACGGCCCATTATTTTTAAACCATTATTTTCTTTTGGAAGAATGCCAAAAACTGATGACCCGCTTCCTGACATTAATCCGCCATAACAACCTTCTTCAAGTAATATATTTTTAATTTTTCCTATTTTAGGAACAATTTGTATTGAAACAGGTTCCAAGACATTTACCAATAAAGAACCTAACTTTCGAACACTCTTCTCTTTCAATACCTCTTCCCACTGTTCTTTATTCAGCTCCGAAAATTTTCCAAATTCATCAAACAATCTATATGCTTCCCCTGTCTCCATACCTTCTTCAGGTTTTACTATAATTATATTCATTTGAGGAACAGCAGGCAGTTCAGACAAAATAACACCAGTCCCTTCCCCCCAATATGTCCCTCCAAACAAACAATAAGCTGTATCCGAGCCACATTTTTTGGCACACGCAAGTAATTCCCATTTAGTAAATGGTCTATCATAAATAATATTAAGCGCCCTAAAGACCGTGGCAGCATCACTACTTCCTCCGGCAAGTCCAGCTTGAAGCGGAATTCTTTTGTGTATTGTTATTTTTATCCCAAAGTTAAAAGTGTTTTTTGTTTTTTTGCCAAGTTCTTCTAAGAAAATTTTTGCAGCCCTAAAGGCAAGATTTTTTTCCCCACTCAATGCACCGCAAACACATGTTATGCCTTCTTCATTAGTCACTTCAACTCTAACAAAATCATATAGCGAAACTGACTGAAAAATTGTCTGCAATTCATGAAAACCATCTTTTCTTCGTCCAGTTATAGCCAAAGCAAGATTAATCTTAGCTGGGGCATACAAAACTACTTCTTTTTTAACCAATGCGCTCACCTTCTAGAACAATATAGCTTACATTTCCTTTATTATATCCTATTAATCTATTTAACTTCCAGCGAAATATTATTATTTAAGCCATTCTCAGCAATTTTTTTATTAAGTAATTCAACCAAAGGCTGTAATTTTTCAAAAAATACCACTAAAATGTCTCCTCGTTTGCATTCTTCTAATGCTTTTTCAAAAGCTTCCTTTTCATCCAAAACAATACTTAGTCTTTTAGTATCCATACCTTGTTTTACAGCTTCATCATAAATAATTTGTGCTATCTCACCTTTATTTCTTCCTCTCAAATCCATATCTTCCTTAATAAACAACCTATTAAATACTTTTGATGCCTCTTTGGCAAGAGCTCTAACTGCTTTATCTGTTCGATCTCCAGGTAATCCAATACAACCTATCAATTTCCTATGTTTTATTTTACTGATAGTATTTGCTACTTCTCTTACCCCTACTGAATTATGGCCATAATCCAAAAATACTTTCACCCCATTATATTCATAATATTCAAGCCTTCCTCTATTATCATCAAAATTCATACCAAAACCACATATATTTTCAGCTATTTCTTCACATTTAAAACCCAAAGCCCAACTAGCTCCAACTGCAGCAAGTATATTTTGAATATTATGCTGAGCTTTTCCGCCCCAAGCAATAGGCACCTTTGCTAGAGAACAAATATCAAAACCCTCCGCACCACAAAACAATTTTATTATGTTATCCTCAACTATTACCGCTGTCCCACCTAGACACAAATGTTTACATACCAACCTATTTTTACTATGTATAGTAAAAAAAATAACTCTTCCACGACTATGAAAAGCCATTTCAGCTGTATGTATATTATCTGCATTTAAAATAACATAGCTATGTTTTTTTACAGTCTCCGCAATCAAACTTTTTAAATTTGCCATTTCTTCAATACTTTCTATTCCATCCTGCCCTATATGATCCTCTTCAACATTAGTAACCACAGCTACATCCGCATAATCATATCCCAGCCCTCCACGCAGAATACCCCCCCGAGCTGTTTCCAATACTGCTACTTGTACATCCGGATGACCCAGAACTACTCTTGCACTAAATGGTCCTGTCATATCTCCTGCAGTCAATATTTTTCCATTAATATATATTCCATCAGAGGCTGTCATACCAACCAGGAGTTTTTTGTTTCTCAAAAGTTTGTTCAGTATCCTTACAACAGTTGTTTTTCCATTTGTACCAGTAACTGAAATAATGGGAATTCTTGCTTTTCCATCAGGAAATAGTTTTTCGACTATATTTTCTCCAATATCTCTTCTTATTCCTCTGCTAGGCATCAAATGCATTCTCAGACCAGGGGAAGCATTTACTTCAATAACCTTACCATTTTGTTGCTTAAACGAATAACCGATATCCTCTAAAACCAAATCTATTCCAGCTATATCCAATCCCAAAATCTTTGCCGCATATACAGCTAGCTCAATATTATCAGGGTGAACCTGATCTGTCACATCCTCTGCTTTTCCTCCATTGCTTAGATTGGCACTCTCTCTAATATATACTTTTTCACCTTTTGAAGGTACATAGTCTAAGTTTATTCCTTTCCTAGCTAAATTCAAAAGTGCAACTGGGTCAAGGAGAATTTTAGTTAGAAATTTTTCGTGTTGCTCTCCTCTTAATAGATTACGATTTTCTTTTCCAACCAACTGTCTAATATTCAATTTTCCATTTCCAGTCACGTAAGGTGGAATTCTTTTAGCTGCAGCAACCACTTTATTATCAATTACTAACAATCGATAACTACTACCTTCCACATACTCTTCAATTACAACATCTTTATCATATGTTTCTGCTAGGCGAAATGCTGCTAGAACCTCATTTTCTTCTTTTAGCTTAACTGAAACTCCTTTTCCCTGATTGCCATTACAGGGCTTAATAACAACATTTCTTCCCAAACTATTAAATGCTCTAATAATTTCTTCTTCTGTATCTACAACCTTTCCCCTAGGCACAGGAATTGACGCCCTAGACAAAATAAGCCGTGTAACTTCCTTGTCCCCCGCAATATCTACCCCAATACATGATGTTGCATCCGTCATTGCAGCTTGAATTTTTTTCTGAAAACAGCCAAGACCCAATTGATAAATACTTCCATCAATTTTTTGTACTGGTATTCCCTTTTTTAAACACGCCTTTACAATTGCCCCTGTTGATGGTCCTGGACTTGTTTTTGTAATTAATTTTTTTATTATCTCAACACTCTTCGTAACATCTATAAATTTTCTAGCATTTATTCTATTTAATATTTCACAAGCCTGCCTAATTGCTTCCAAACCAGCTTCCCGACAGACATATTCAATTACTACCTCATATTCACATTTTTTCTTATTCCATAAGCTTGTCTTTCCATAACGAATATTTTGTCCTGAAAGATTTAAGAGTTCAATCGCCGTGTGTTCCAAGACATGCCCTGGGAAAGTACCCTCTTCAAGCCTCTCCAAGAAGCCACCCTTTCTTCCCTTAGAACATGTATGTTCTTCAAACGTCGGAATAAGTTGAAGAAGCTTTTCGTTAAAACCTTTTATATCTTTTGTCATTTTCCCCTTCCAGTCTGATATGTCAATCACTGCCCTTATGACTGGCTTCCTACTATAATAATTGGCACCCTCCATAGCTTTTAATTCTACAATTTTCATTATCAATATACCCTCCTGAAGAAGCTTTTTCTTCTAAGGTTTATTGTTTCCTTTTTCCATTACTGTTATTCTAACCCTTAAATGCAATTATTCTTGTTTCCTACTCTTTCGCGTATAAATATCATATTCATATCCTTCACAAAGTATATGAAGTTGAACTGGTGCAAAGGCAAGAGGCTGCTCATCCTTTAGCTCTTCCACATTAGAAAGACTAGACGAAATACCATCTATTATAGCTACCGTTCCTTTACCAATAACCTTTATTATTGCTTTATCTTCTACCAACACCGCAGTATCCTCATCAATTCCCAACCCTAATACATAAGGGTTCATTGCTACTGCAGTTAAAACGCGTCCGATTCTACCTCGTTGAGCAAAATGCTGATCAATTATTACCCCTTTTAACAGCCCCAGCCCTGGAGCCATTCTTATACTCTTTTTTCCGGGAGTATCAGTCATTCCTCCAATAATCATGTTATCTGACATTGCAGAAGCTCCAGCGCTCGTACCTGCTATAATAACCCCATCTTCATACAGTTTTTGAATTTTTTTTCCCAGAAGTGTACCTCCAAGCATAGAAGTAATTCTAAGTTGATCCCCACCAGTAAAAAATATCCCCTTGACATTATAAAGTTTTCCTAAAAGATCATCACAATTAGCTTCAGTTCTATCATTAATATTAATTACGCTAACATCTTTGCATCCCAAATTAACAAAAATATTCCTATAAACTTCGCCACTTTCTCTTCCTTCTTTTGCCGCCGCAGTAATTATGCAAATTTTTTCACCTTCCGCTGCTTCTTTAATAAAAAGCTTAAGAATTTTACATTCCCCAGACTTATCTTCCGCTCCACCTATAATAAGTAAATTTCCACAAATATGCTCATTCATATATTTTCACCTCTGAGCTAGTTTCTGCAGAAATTTACATAAATTATTCTTATTTTCTTTTTGTTAATATTCAACTCTTGGATAACCTCTCCTGAGCTGTCCTTTGGTTTCTATACCTCCTACACCATCTGCCCCTGTTACAGTGTGGTTAATTATTTCTTTCAAAGAAACTAGCTTATTAAGAGGTGTACAAGCAATACTTTCTACAATAAATACAGGATCAAGCGCATGTATTAACATCCTCTTAGGAGAAGAGGCAAAATTCGCCCCAGCTTCAATAATAGCCTCAAAATTCGACTGACAACCCCCAGCAAAAATAACAAGCTCATCCTTATTGGGCCTAAATCTCCTAGCTTCATTAACCGACCTGACAAAATATTTAGAACTCCTATAACTCTGAAGATTTTTATAATCTTTTACCCCTTTTAGAAGCGCATCGTGACCCGTAAGAACCAAAATATCCGCAGGATTATCTTTCAAAATATTTCCAATTACTTCGGGCTGTTCACTTTCAGACTTGCAAATTCCTTTAGCCTTTAGCCCCAATTGTTTATAAGTTTTCAAACACTGTTCAAGATATTCTTTATCTCCATCAAGGTGCAATATTCTGCCCGGAACCTCAAAATATTCTTCTTCCACCTTGAATTTTCTCTGATGCACAACCTTATGGAATTTTTTATAGATTTCCTGCGAATCGGCCAATTGATAATAAACTATTTCTCTATCCTCTTTTAACACCAAATCATCTAAATTTGCATCTGCAAGCAAACGATAGTTTATTCCTCTCAATAATGCCTTTCTTTCTCCACGTTCTATTGTTATACCCAATATTTTTAGAAATAAATCTTCATTATAGGAACGTCGGGCCACTATATTTCCCACTTGAAACATAAAGACAAACCCCCATCCCTACTTTTCCTTATATATTCTATGAAAAAAAAAATAAAACGCTTAAATTCATTATTGGGATAATAATGAAAAAGCTCTTAATCTGCTATCTCTAACAAAATTAAAAGCTTTCTTAAAGCATTTTTATTATTCTACCTTTTTTGACTACCTAGTGCTATACATAATAATTATCGCTATTATGATTCTAGCAACTTTAAATAAATTTACATTCTAAACTTTCCTAATACTTCCTGCATTTCTTCAGCACTCTTCATAAGCATTTGACTAGAAGAAGCAATTTCTTCCGATGATGCTGTCTGTTCTTCTACTGCTGCATTTACAGACTGTGTCTGTGCTGCAATTTCACGGCTTATCTGGTCAACATCCATTACAGAGTTTGCAATTTTTTCATTACCTTCTGCTATTTTATTTATCTTAGTAGCTGCTTCTGAAATACTTACAGAGACATTCCCAATCAATTCAGATATTTCTTTAAATGTTTTTCCTGCCTCATTCACAGCCACGGTACCAGATTTCACCTCAAGAGTTCCTTCACCCATTGCGGTTACCGCTTGATCTGTATCATGCTGAATCTGGCTAATAAGCTCTGCTATATGTTTAGCAGCATCCTGAGATTGTTCTGCCAATTTCCGCACTTCGTCTGCAACTACTGCAAACCCCCTACCATGTTCTCCTGCCCTAGCTGCCTCAATTGCAGCATTCAACGCCAACAAATTAGTCTGCTCCGCAATACCAGAGATGGTATCAACTATCAACCCGATTTCCCTAGACCGATCACCGAGCTTATCTACCACACCAGCAGTATTATTTACAGTTTTCTCAATATTAGCCATTTGATTCATGGTTTTATCTATTTCTATACTTTCATGCTTGGCTGTGGCGGCAGTTTTATCAGATATTGAGGTTACATCCTGTACTCCGATTAATACTTGATTATAATTATTATTCATCTCATCTACTACAGAAGTAACTTCTCCTACAGCATCTATCTGTTTTTCAGACCCTGCCGCAACTTCCGAAATTGCTACTGCGACTGATGAAGCTGCCTTGGCGAGCTGTTCTGCCCCCGCAGCAAGTTGTTGCGAAGCTGAAGCGACATGACCTGACATCCCTGTAACCTGTTGTACCAAATTTCTTAAATTTCCAGCCATCGTATTAAAACCAACCGCGAGCTCACCCAATTCGTCTTTTGTATTAACAACCAATTTTTCTACCCTAAAATCACCCTTGGCCATCTTATTAACATTTTCAGCAATCTCAACAATCGGATTAGATATACTCTTACTAAGGAAATTACCAATAATCATTGAGACTGCAAGGGCAAGAATAATAACTATAATATGACTAAGGAGAGCACTATTAAAATCATCCCTTATTGCCTGTTCCTGAATAGCGACAACTTTCTGAATATCATCTACATAGTTACCAGTACCTACTACCCAGCCGTATGGTTCAAATTCCAAAGTATATGCTCTTTTAGGGATAAGCTCAGTCTCACCTGGCCTGGGAAACGTATAATCCGTATACCCCCCACCTTCCTGTGTGCCATTTTTAATAAAGTCCTGAGCATAATGATTTCCTTCCGAATCCTCGGCTCCATAACGATTGGTTCCTTCTGTTTGGTTTCCAAGAAGCACAACATTAGTTCCATCAATCTGATCTACCCAGAAGTAATTCTCACCATCGAAACGCAATTCTCTCACAATATCGGCAGCCATTTTTTTTGCCTCAGGCTCTGTAATTTCTCCACTAAGTTGCTTTTTATATACCTGCTCAATGACACTGACACATGTTTGAACTTCCATTTTTATCTTTTGATCAAACTGTTCATAGAGTACCTTAGTGTAATCCTCAGTACTTTTATCTGCTGCAGTTTTTAGATGGTAAATAGAAAATGCACCTTGAATAGCCAAACTAATACCTGCGCAAACCAACAAGGCAAGAATAATACGATACTTAATCTTCCTCAAAAATTTCTCCTCCTATATTCATTGTTTATTTTTTATGTACATGATTTTGAGCATGTTCAACCCAAGATTTTATATTATCCTTTCTTTTAATTTCCTTTAGGAAATATGCTAATTGATAGATAATAGTATTTCGTGTTAAATTTGTGAAATTTCATTTTATTACAACTACTTACAATTTTCTTCATATTAGCATAATTGTTTATTATTTTCAACAATGTTATCCATCTATATCTACAATTTTTTGTATAAATTATAACCGTTACTAGGACTAAAGTCCTAGTAACGGTTATTCCATTTTTTCAATTATTTTCGTCAATTTTTGAAAATCATCAATACTTAATGTTTCAGCCCTTTGTTTATCTGATATTCCTATTATTTTTAATTCATTAATTAAGCATTCCTTTTCAATTTTCAAATTATTACTCAAACAATTAACCAACGTTTTTCTTCTCTGTGCAAATGCCGCTTTCACCACTCTGAAGAATTGTCCCCTATCCACAACAAATCCGGGATATGGTCTAATTTCAAGTTTTACAACTGCCGAAGTTACTTTTGGTTGTGGCCAAAAAGCTGATGGAGGAACTTCGAAAAGTATTTTTGCATCCGCTTGCAATTGAACTGCTATAGAGAGAATTCCATACTGTTTTCCTACAGGACTAGCTACCATTCTTTCAGCAACTTCCTTCTGAACCATTACAGTCATTTGCAACAACGAATCACTTTGATTCAAATAATGCATGATTAACGGATTAGTTATATAGTAAGGCAAATTTCCCAAGAGCAACCCTTTTTCTTCTCCCCAAAGGTCTTTCAAATTAACATTCAAAGCATCCATGTTAATAATTTTTATTGACTCTTCCTTAATTTCTTTTCTTAAAATATTTATTTTTTCTTGGTCAATTTCCACCGCCCATAACCTCTTTGTTTTCTCAGCAATTACTCTTGTCATCCCTCCCGGGCCTGCGCCTATCTCAACAACTGGACTCTTAGAGCTACCTATCCCAGCTACAACAATTTGTTTTATTATCTCATCATCTATTAAAAAGTTCTGACCAAGTGCCTTTTTTGCTTTATTACCAGAATTCATTATTCTTTTTGTATATTTTTCGGCAGTTTCTTCTCTAGTTAACAAACTAAATTCAGTCCTTTCTTTTGTAATCTTGCAATACCTGGTTAAAGTCTCCTCTATTTATTCCAAACCTATTCATTCTATATAGAAACTGTTTGGCATTGTTATCTCCTATTCCCAATTTTTTTCCAACATAATTTCTTTTTTCCGCCGCACCATCACTTCCTACCAATTGATTATCTAATAAGTCTTTCATACTGTACTGAGCCAAAAAAAACTCTTTATTATCTTTACTATCTTTCTCTTTCAACACTTT
>Ga0172378_10006194_pt1 | contig 11181 bp, 5 predicted proteins | sample GrowelOW332metaG_FD_119755 | JGI IMG/M metagenome (GOLD analysis project Ga0172378, IMG submission 119755) | Groundwater microbial communities from an aquifer near a municipal landfill in Southern Ontario, Canada - Pumphouse #3_1 metaG | ecosystem: Environmental > Aquatic > Deep subsurface >... | reverse complement strand
CCAATAAGCGAAGCCTTTAAAGAGATCTTTCCACCTATGACTGGTGCAAAATTGGTTGAGATCACTAAAGCTTTTAGAGATCTTACTGCAAAATTCAAAATAGGAGCAACTACATCAACTAATCTTCATGATACATTTAAAGGTCTATTTGCAGCACTTGACATTGGAGTAAAAGTCATTAAATTAATAGCTGATGGTATAGGTGCCATTATAACGGCATTACTCCCAGGAGCAGACTCTGTGCTATCCATCACAGGAAGTATTGGTAATTTCTTAGTAGCACTGAATGACGCCATTGATACGAGTACGGTAATGAGTGTTGCTTTAGGCATAATGGGGACGGCTTTTACTGTTGTAAAAGATCTCCTAGTCAAAGCAAAAGATGCGATCGCTCCAGCGTTAACTTTTATTAAAGATATATTTTCAGACTTGACTACGACTTTAAAAGGAGCAGGTGGAGAAACAACAACGTTTAAATCTGCCTTAACTGACGTTACTCCTACTTTTATTACTGCCGCAGAAGTAGTCGATGGCCTTAAAACGGCTTTTGATAAAATATGGGAAATTATGTCAAAGGTTAAAAATGTAATTGTTAAAGTAGCAACAGTAGTAAAGAATGTTCTAACTCCTGTGTTTGACTTTATATTCAAGAAATTAGACGCGCTTACCATGCAGGATGTTGGAGCCATATTAACTGGTGGTGGTCTACTAGTGTTTGCAACTGCCCTTTCTAAGGGGCTTACATCGGTAGATGATATCTTGAAAAATTTCTCAAAAATCTTAGGCGAGGTTGGCGACACACTAAAAGCTTTCCAGTTAAAAGTTAAAGCCGATGCTTTACTTAAAATAGCTATAGCTTTAGCCTTACTTGCAGGCGCTTTGTTTCTTCTGTCGTTTATAAAAATAGAAGATCTAGTTAAGAGTTTAGGGGCACTCACCATTGTGTTTGCTGAGTTAATTGGTGGACTCATTATACTAAATAAATTTGCAAAAGATATAAAGAAAATAACAGGGCAAATGATAGCACTTAGCATAGCGATGCTACTTTTAGCTGTTGCTGTAAAAATTTTAGCATCTATTCCTCTTGTTCAACTTATTCAAGGAACAGTTGCGCTTGGCCTTCTTCTAACATTTATAGCGGTTTTTATAAAGGCAACAAAAGGTGGAGATTTGGCGGCAAGTGCTGGTGGGTTAACCGCGTTTGCAACAGGTATAATGATACTAACAGGAGCATTAGTTATTCTAGGGAACTTGAAGATAAACACTCTGCTCCAGGGAGTAACAGCAATTGCAGCTCTTATGACCGTTATAGCTTTCTTCACAGAAGCAACAAAAGAAGGCGATTTAAAAGGCAGTGCCGGCGGATTAACAGCATTTGCAATAGGCATACTAATACTAACAGGGGCCTTAGCTATTCTTGGAAACATAAAGACAGAAACATTACTCCAGGGAGTTACAGCCATTACAGTTCTTATGGCAGGAATAGCTTTCTTTATACAATCAACAAAAGAAGGAGATTTAGCGGCGAGTGCGGGCGGGTTAACGGCATTTGCAATAGGCATAATGATACTAACAGGCGCCTTAGCTATTCTAGGGAATCTACAGGCGGATAATCTTATTCAAGGTGGCATTGCCATTGCTTTAATTATTAGCGTTATAGCAGTCTTTATAAAAGAAACAAAAGGCGGAGACTTGGCCGCGAGTGCTGCTGGATTAATTGGTTTTTCTGCAGGCATAATGGTCTTAACAGGGGCTCTAGTTATTCTAGGAAATATGAAGGCCAGCGATCTTATAAAAGGCGGAGTTGCTATAGCAGTTCTTATAGAACTTATAGTCGCGTTTACACAAGTAACAAAAGGAGGAGACTTGGCTGCAAGTGCTGCTGGATTAATTGGGTTTGCAGCCGGTCTGACTGTATTATGTCTTGCTGTGGCAATTTTAGCATCTATTAATTCTAAAAAAATAATTCAAGGTGTAGCCGCTATTGCCACTCTTATGCTCACTATAGGTTTGTTTGTAGCGATGACAAAAGGCGGCGATTTGGCTAAAAGTTCTGCTGGATTAATGGGGTTTGCTATAGGACTTACAGTTATAGCGGGAGTAATTGCTATTTTATCAGCTCTTAATGCAGAAAAAATCATTATAGTAACGGCTGCAATATCGATGCTCATCATGTCAATTGCTGGCTTTGTAAAATTAACAAACGCTAAAGATTTAGTACTAAGTGCTGGTGGATTAGTGGTCTTTGCTGGGGCAATACTGGTCTTAGCAGAAGTAATGCAAGTACTCGCAAAAATACCCTTCATGAATTTAGTTGTTGGAATAGGTGCTTTAGCGGCAATGCTTTTAATTATAGGCTTAACCGCTGTAATCTTAGCGCCTTTAGCTCCAGCAGTTCTCATTTTATCGGGGGCGATGGTACTATTCGGCTTAGGGTGTCTTACGGTAGCTCTTGCAGCATTAACATTCGCAAACGCTTTAACTGTCTTGGCAAGTACTGGTGCAAGCGGGGCAGAAGCGCTCACAATCGTTGTATCAAATCTTTTATCCTTGATACCTTTGTTTCTCCAAAAACTAGGAGAAGGTATTGTGGCTTTTATTGGTGTTTTTGTAACGATGGGACAAACCTTGATATCTGCATTTACAACGATCTTGCTCTCATGTATTCAGGCGATCGTATTAGTAATTCCAGAAGCAGGAGCTGCTTTATTAGTTCTTCTTACAACCCTTCTTACGATAATCATAACCATAATCCCATTAGCGGTTAAGACGTTTGTGGTTCTTCTTACATCGGTTCTTAATGCCATAATCACAATAATTCCATTAGCAGTACAGACGTTTGTGGTACTTCTAACGTCCCTTCTTAACTCTATAATAACCATCATACCATTAGCGGTTCAGACAATAGTAGTTCTTATTACGGCACTTCTTAATGCAATTATATCGTTAATTCCAACAATAGTTAACGTTGGTATGCAACTTATCTTAGGTCTTTTAAAAGGTCTCGCTGCAAACATTAAAGACATAGTAACAGCAGGCTGTGATATTGTTATAAATGTTATAAAAGGTATTACAGAAAAACTACCAAAAATTATAGACGCAGCATTTAAATTAATTATTAGTTTCATCAATGGCCTAGGCGATGCTATTAGAAATAATCATCTAGACATTGAGAATGCTTGTTGGAATTTGGTTACTGCTATTGTTGACGCCATTGGCTCGATGGGTAACCGCCTCGTGAATGCAGGCAAAGATATGATCAAGGGCTTTATCAAGGGGATTAAGGACAACGCACAAGCCGTGTGGGACTCAGCAGTTGCTATGGCAGAAGGAGTTCTTGACGCTGTTAAAAACTTCTTTGGAATTCATTCGCCTTCTACAGAGTTTGCTGAGGTTGGCATGTATGCCGATAAAGGACTTGCTGTTGGGTTACGGAAATTTGCTGGCGTGGTTGCAACCGAGGCCACAAACGTAGGTCGTAAGGCTGTAACTTCGTTGTCAAACTCGATTGCAAATATTTCTGATGTAATTAGTGGCGATCTTGACATGGCTCCAACCATTCGCCCAGTCCTTGACCTTACTGCTGTTAAAAGTGGAGCTAATATGCTTAGCGGCATGCTCGACAATAAAGGAATCAGTGTTGAGAGCACAACAGTAAGAGCAAACACCATAGCACAAGGGGCGAGTTCTAATATTAGTACACAATTGTCTATAGACACAAATAATGCATTAACCGATTTAAAAAATGCATTTAAGGGGGCATTTGATACTTTGACTGCCGTACAACCACAGGTAAATTTCAACGGTAGTTATTCGTTCGCAGGAAGAGAAGATATTGATTACTTTATGAACCAAGCAGCAATACTTGTACAAAGGAGAAAAAGCTAATGTTAGTCAATAATATAGATATTACTGTATATAAAGCAAAACTACTAAGCAAAAGCATTCAAACTAATGAAATTACGATTTATGACGATTGGCTAAGAAAAGCTTTAAATCCTTTGTACTTGGGGAAGCAAGAAACATTTAAGTCAATAACAATGCAATTTGTGATCGCCGATACTACAGATAATGCGTGTTTGCTGGATATAAGTAATTTTGTGACTCAACTTGCAAAATGCACGGTAAAGTTTGATGATATTGACTTTTACTATGATTGTACACTCGTTAGTAAACAGCATTCGCAACTTATAGAGACTGGATATTTTGGGTTAGACGTTGAATTAAAAGCTGGGTATGCATACTTAGCGGAGGTTACCGAGACAATGGATCATGTGGCAAGCAAAACTATAACGGTTCTCGGTAACCTCCCAACGCCTGCCGTGGTGACGGTCGTTCCTTCTATTGATACCATCTCTGCCGTAATAAGTGGAGCAACTAAGTCGCCCATACTTATTAAAAATTTGTATCTTAATAATCCTATAACCATTGATGGGGAGAAATATACTATAACTGAACAGGATTTTGATTTCACAATAACCATTGCGGCTGGTGTTGGCAAGTGGGCATATCGGCAATATAATATGTGGAATTTTGCAAATCCTGATGAAGCTAATGTTCCTTTTGCCCCAAAATATGAGGATATTCCAGTTGGAACCCCCTATACACATGCCCTCGTTCCCGACTCTGCTATATTAGTTGCAAACGCGGGGTATGACTATTTGGGTCACGCCAAGACCGCGATTTATGTAACTTCTCCAATTGTTAGAAGTTTTACTTTCCATCATGATGATGGGGCCTCTGTCTACTTGAACGGAGTACTTATTTATAGTGGCATCGGCGTAGTCACTCCTACGCCATCAATTGTGCTTAATCTTGTAGCAGGTTGGAATATATTAGAAATACTTGTGATTAATCATTTTGGCCCGGGTTATATATCTAATATTACTCCTATAATTGGGTCTATGGTTGAGCAACTTAACTGTTATTATAGTAGGGCTATTGCCCCTCAAAATTCTGTAAATAAATTTGGAGATACCGATATGTGGGAATTTCCAACTCTTCAACCAGGAGTAAATACTATAGATATTGATATACTTACTGCCGATGTCCAAATAAAATATAAACCAAAATTTCTATAGAATAGAAGAGGGGGGGGGCGTAAGTAATGTTACAATTATATAACACTAATCACATTAAAGTTTGTGCGTTAACTGATTATAAAGATTATTATCTAGAGCAAACTATAAATAATGATGACTTACTTTTCTTCTCTTATCCAATATATGGTATGAATTATGATCGTATACAATTTGAATGCTATATTCAAAACGGTGTTAACGAGTATGTTATTAAAGAAATAAATGTTCAAGGCGCAGAAACCGGAAGCGAATGGGTGCAAGTAGTTTGCAAGATTAACCTTGAAGATTTAAAAGGTGGCGTTCTTACTAGTTTTTATACCGAAAAACAAACGGCACTTGATACTGCAAATTTGGCACTGGTATCTGTTGGGTGGGAGGTACTATCAAGCGATGTTACATCCTTGAGAAATGTTAGTCTATTACATTGTTCGGTCTATGATGTTATGTCTGAAATTGCCAAAGCCTTTCTATGTGAGATACTTTATGATGTTATAAACAAATATGTTATAATTCATCAAAAAATAGGGGCTGAGAGAGGGACCTATTTTATAGAGCAATTGAATCTTAAAACTATTCAATCTCAGGGGCACACTAATGATTATATAACACATCTTATTCCAATTGGAAAAGACAATTTAGGAATTGCCGCCGTTAATGGTGGGCTTTCGTTTGTGTCTAATCATCAGTATAGTAATAAAATAATTACTGCTTTCTGGATTGACAATAGATACACTGACGAAACGGCTCTTAGAGAGGATGCCATTGCTAGACTTGCTTATTTATCAAAACCCTCTCGTGCCTATTCTGCAGATATTATTGATTTGGCTAATGTCTCGACCGAATGGAACATTCTTGATTACTCCCTTGGCGATTTTGTAACATTAATCAGCGCAAGTAAAAACATCCGAGAGAAGCAAAGAATTATTAAACTTACACGTTATCCTGAAGAACCAGAACGGTCAACCATTGAAATTGTAAATCGGGTAGCAAGTCTTGTTGATGTTCTTGTAACTCTGTCGGATACTACCGAATCGGTTTCTAATATTACTAATACTGATGGCACAATAGTTGCATCTAGTGTTAATGGGCAACTTACAAATGCTTACATTGCAACCGCAAACGTTGGAACACTTGATGCAACGATTGCAAATATTGGTGATTTGTTGGCAACTAAGGCTTTGATTACTGATCTTGTTGCTATTAATGCGGAAATAGATGCGTTAACTGCCGATAAAGCCACCGTAATAGATCTTACGGCCGCTACTGGTAGAATTGGTATACTTGAAAGTAATAGCGCTACCATAGAACAACTTGATGTTGTTGATGCACGTATTACAAACCTTGTTGTAACAACTGCCATGATTAACGATTTGGCAGTTACTAATGCTAAAATAGCCGATGCCACTATTATGGAAGCAAAAATAGCTGACGCTGCAATTACTAATGCTAAGATAGAAAATCTAGCAGTTACGTCTGCTAAAATAGCTGACGCTACGATAAATACAGCTAAGATAGAAAATCTAGCAGTTACGTCTGCTAAAATAGCCGACGCCACAATCAATACAGCTAAGATTGCCCTTGGTGCTATTACTAATGCTCTTATTGGTACAGAGGCTGTAGATACTGCCCAAATTGCGGACGGATCAATCACTGATGCCAAGATTGTTACTTTGACTGCGAACAAGATCACGTCAGGCACGATAGATGCAGCTGAAATAAACGTTATCAACCTGAACGCCGATAACTTGACTGTCGGCACGATCAACGGCCAACGCATTGCAGATGAATCGATTACCACGGCTAAAATCGCGGTAGGAGCTATCACATCGGACAGGATTGCAGACGGTGCAATCAAGGAATCACAAGTTAACTGGGCAACCCATTTACTATTTTGAGAAGGAGCGTATTTATCATGAAAAAACGAATCGGCATCAAGAATGATAAAGCCAATCGTGAAATGCAGAAGGCCATTCAAACCGCTGTGAATCAAGCATTTACGGATGGTTTTGCATCAGTCTTGCACGATATCAGTTACAGGATCGACAGTTTGATGAATATAGGGCTGCATCAGTCTGGACTGCCTTCGCGCATCACATCTGACATGCTGAATCTGGCCACGCCTATATTGGATGGCTTCGCATTTGCCAGCAATTCGCCTTCGGCTGGGTCTGTAGCTTGGACGGACTGCAATGTCATGTACAAGGGCACAAAGTATGTCATCACGAATGGCAACTCGGCTATGAAGTATATCTATTGGACGATGGCAACTACTCCGAACACATTCAAGTTTTCAGACACAAAGCCTGTTTTGACTGTTGATGATATTTTAGTTGCGGTCAATACCGCTGGCATATACCAAATGGTCATCGGTGAAGGCCGCATGGTCGATGGCGCTATCCTTGTAGACGGCACGGTCAACACGGCTGAGCTTGCAGCCGGGGCTGTGTCCACGGCGAAAATTGCTAATCTGGCCATTTCATCCGGGCTGCTTGCTGATGATGCTGTGACCAATGCCAAAATAGCCAGCAATGCCGTTACAACCACAGAGCTGGCCGATAATGCGGTCACAAATGCCAAGATCACCGATAATGCTGTGACAGCAACAGAGTTGGCAGCTAATGCAGTCACCGGGGTGAAAATCCTTGATGGAGCTGTAGCCGACACAAAGATTGCTGCCAATGCAGTCACGGCAACAAAAATCTTGGATGGAGCGGTTGCAGAAGCAAAGCTTGCAGCTGGTGCTGTATCGTCTACCAAGCTCGCTGATGGGGCTGTCGCGACAACCAAGCTGGCTAATTCGTCGGTGACCACAATAAAAATCGGGGCCGGAGCCGTGGCTACGGACAAGCTCAATATCGCTTCACATTTGATATTCTAACCGTCTTTGAAAGGGGCTTTGAGCCATGTATACAATCCTCAATAACACCCCTTCTGCAGGGGCTATCCAGTGGGCCAATGTGCATATCCAGTACAATGGTGTAAGCTATACCATCGCGAATGGATATACCAACTACAAGTATATATATTGGCTCGCTGCCTCTCCGTCAACCTTTGTCGTGTCAGACACTTTCCCGATACTTGGGGCCTCGGATGTGCTGGTATTTTTGAACAAATCTGGTATTGCCTTGGTCGTTCCAACGGCCACTGTCTTGGATGGTGGCTTGATTGTACCCGGGTCGATCTATGCGGAGGCTATTGCTGCCAATACGATCACCAGTGCCAAGATTGCTGCTGATGCGATCACGGCCAGCTTGATTGCCACAGGAGCGGTTACAGCTGATTCCATCGCGGCCAATGCCATTGGTGCTGCTGCTATTGCGGCCAATGTCATCACGGGTGATAAGCTGGTTGCAGATGCGATCACGGCACGTGAGATTGCTGCTCATGTGATCACGGCCAATGAGATAGTAGCCGGTACGATCACGGCAGCCAGTGGGGTGATTGCTGATGCAGCCATTACGTCTGCGAAAATTGCTGATCTGGCTGTTACGGATGCAAAAATAGCTAATCTAGCTGTTACATCTGCTAAAATAGCTAACCTAGCTGTAACAGATGCTAAAATAGCCAATATTGATGCAGGAAAAATCACAACAGGCGAATTAAATACTGCCCTACTTACTCTTACAAACTTCTCAATTGGAAATAATCTTCTTAGCAATAGCCAGTTTGCCGACGTTATGGCTCCGGGGGGAAATGACGAATTTCCATCTCCGGTATCAGATAATTCGTGGCCGGGGTTTGGCTGGCTTGTTGATGGATATGAGGATATTTATGGATGGAGAAGATCCGGAATTGGCAGCGTAAGCCATTTTTTATGTGATGGCTGGCTGTGGTCCGCAATACAAGCCCAACAATTTAGTTATACTGGCTGGGACTATGCTTCAAGCGCCATTTATCTTCTACCAAATACCATTTACACCCTGTCTTTTCAGAGTCTGTATGATACTGCTGGTATGGGGTTTTACGGTGACACCGGTGATGGCGACACTGGTCCGTGCGGAATAGTAATTGCTGTTCCTCAAGGTACTTTTATAGGCGGTGACTCCTTTGTGGAGCATCAGATTTTCTATGGGCCGATGGTTGTTGGGGACCCCGCATATAAAATAACATTGGAACATATGCCAAGAGTGCCAGACTTTGTGGTTCCTGTTAGATCTCCATGGGTAGAAGGAGAACCATACCATACGGACTTTATGCCTTTTACGGATTTCTCTCCAGGCAGACTTTCTGTAACGTTCACAACTCCATCCGTTATTGCGGGTAATCGGGTGTTCCTCCACATCTTTGACAAGAGAACATCGTCTGTTTCTCAAACCCTTATCGGTAAAATCATGATTGAAAAGGGGAGTAACGCTTCCGATTGGGTTACCAAAGAGGATGGGGCCTATGGAAATAATGTCAAAGTGGATTATAAAGGGCTAGAAATTTCCGCAAAGATGATAAACGATATTGTCGCAAAAACAGTAATTAACAGCACTGAAGGACTTGCTTTTTATCAAGGGGCAACAAAAGTAGGAGGTCTTGAAATCGTTCAGGGTAAATTGGGATTGACAACCTCGATCATAAAAAGACCTGGCAGTCCAAACGATTATATCCTGTTTGAGCCAGATGGAGCAAGCGGCACACAGCTAATTTTCATGGGCAAGAATGGCGATTATATAACTCCTAAACCAATCAGGTATTTGTCTATTGACGGCTCCGTTGATTTTACGTCGAATATTGCTGTTACGTATATCCGGGCTACACCGTTCGATATTGCTGCTGATGGAAGCTATACCGCATCGACGGCTGCTGCTGATCTGTCGCTTGGTGTGAATAACTCACCGGTCGCCACGATGAAAAAGGCTGAGATCAAATTTCACGGGAATGATTCCAGCCCTTCGGTCCGGATCAGCACTGAGGGGAATACTCTTGGCAGCGGAACGAATATGACAGTAGGCTTAACCGAGGTTAGTATAAATAATACTATACGGCGCGATGTTCCTGTCGGATTATATGGTGATGTCTTGTACGGAATAATGGGCGCAAACGATTATTACCGTGTGCGTGTTGGTGGTGGATCAAATGGCGGTTCGCTCGAAATTGCTACAGCTGATGATGGCAACGAACCTATTGTTTTTAGACAATATACTGGTTTATTTCAGACCGCTATAAGAACGTTAACACTGTTGGACGCAAGTGGAAATACATCCCTTCCAGGAAGTGTTTCGGCTAACAGGATACTTAATCCATTGAGAATGATTGCCATGACCGATCTTAATACTTATGCTGGTGCTGCGTGGGACGGTTACAAGGGCTTTTTCTGGAACGCTCCTAATGGGCCATGTGGCTATGGCATGCTCGAAGTTTTTTACTATGATGGTGGAGGTTTTGATCCTGAAGGAGCAGGGTCGACACAAGTTAGCATACAACGCGTAACCGATTGGAAAGGCAATGGAATGTGGCAAAGATCATGGGTATCACATAGTAATTTTACTGGTTTTGCTTCACTATGGACAAAAATAGGGCCATAAATAATAGGAGGAAATATAAAAATGAACGATCCCACACAAAGGTATTCTCTTGAAGAAAAGACAATGAATGAGGTATTACAGTATCTTGCTTCCAAACCCTACCAAGAAGTATTTCAGCTTATAGGCTCAATTCAAGGTGGTTTACAAAAAGTAGATCCTATTTCCCCGCCAAAACTTGCTGAAGAGGTCTTGGACGTCGTCAAATAAGTCGGTCAAATAAGTAGCATATAGACAACTCACCACAAATAGGAGGAAATTATAATGTCAGTTCAAAAATATAAAGTTAGTACTCAAGGAAAACTCCAATTATCTAAGAATTTTATTGTTAAGGAATTTGCATGTCGAGATAGTAGAGGAAGACTAGTATCAGATGATGTTCTAATTGAAGAGCAGAATGTTTTATGGTTGCAAGCTGAAAGAGACTTCTTCGGACGACCTGTTTATATTGGATCAGCTTATAGAACACCCGAACGTAACGATGCTATTGGTGGCGCCGATGGGTCACATCACATCACTGGTAAAGCTGATGATTTTGACGTAGGAAGCACTGGTCCAATTGGTAGTGGTAACTTGATCCATCCTCGTCT